>OLPV01000940.1_pt1 | contig 23233 bp, 19 predicted proteins | sample 1671961 | NCBI WGS metagenome assembly OLPV01 (sample SAMEA3136630, study PRJEB25190) | human gut metagenome | biome: human gut; feature: human-associated habitat; material: faeces | place: Austria | collected 2013
TTCCGTAGCTCAGCAGGATAGAGCATCCGCCTCCTAAGCGGAAGGTCGCGCGTTCAAATCGCGCCGGGAGTGCCACTTGTCCGATCCGGAGACCCGTATGGGTCTCCGGATCGTTTTGTAAATACAAAGTGTATGGTATCACTTTTGGACTTGTGATTTATTGCGAATCCGTAAATTTTCGGTTTGGAAATATGAATTGTGCGCAGTCAACCTTGCTGGTCGGCTGCGCACAATTGTTTGCGGTTATTTGATTTTATTTCCGCGTTACGTCTCGCCGGGGTGCTCCTTCTCCCAGCGCTTGCGTTCGCGCACGCGGATGGCCTCGGAAATGTTCTCCTTCCACTTGGGGAACACGTCCTCCTCAAGCTTTGTCTTGCCGCGCACGATGCCGCGGATCAGGACGAAGAGCGCAAGCCCCGCCGGGAACAGCCCCGTGACTATCGCGCAGAGCATATAGAGCGCACAGGTGTCCTCCGCGCCGCGCGCGGCGTTCTCCCAATAGGGATAGACAACGGTGCTGCCGCGCATGGAGCGCGCGGTCACATCCTTGGCAAGCTTCCAGATATTCTCGGTATCGAAGCGGTGTGTGTTATCAACGATCTCGCCGCTGCCGATGGGGAACTTATCCTTGACGGCGTTATAGGCGAAGTTCTTGACCGGCTCTGCCAGAACGATCTCATAGCAGCTTATGCCGGGCTTTGTCGACGGTGTCGACGCGGCAGGCGCGGTGCTGTCCGTTGTGACGGACGACGACTGATTGAGCAGGGCACAGTAGCCGTCATAGCTCATGTAGATGCCCATGCCGGTGTCGCCATAGGCTTTTTTGCTGAAACGGTCGTCCTCGCGTTCAACAACACCGGCGACGACATACGGCACGCCGTTGATGCTGAAGCTCATGCCCGAAAGCTCAGTGCCGCCGAAGAGCAGCCACGCAGTGTCCGGGTCGAGCAGGACACGGTCCTTCATGAGATCGTCAGCCTTGATGTAGTTGCCGCTCAGCAGACGCAGCGGGTGGAAATCAAAGTAGTTCCCGCCGACGGCAGTGACGGTGACATCCGCGCTGCGCTTGTTGCCGTTCGAGACCTTGACCTTGCCGAAGGTGCTCCACGCGTCGGTAAAGAGAGTGCTGTCGGTATCGATATCCGCCGCGGCCTCGTGCAGCTTTTTCATCATCTCGGTACGGAAGGAATATATACTGTCCAAGGTGACAGTGCCGTCCGCGGGCAGAAAGCAGCTTATCTGCGCAAAGGTCGTTTCACTCTCTCCCTGCCAGCGCTCCGCCTCACGCTGCGCCTCAAGCCGGTGCGCGACGCTGCCGTAGGCAAGGATACACACGACGCAGAGCACTGTGAGCGCGGCGGCAATGATGATCATTATGCGCCAGCGGCGGCTGAGCCTTATATTTTTCAATCTTTCCATAACGGCTCCGGATCAGAGATATACGGATAGTAGTTCTCCTTAAAGGATTTCCACGCTTTTTCTACTCTCGTACTGTCATTTGCCGAACCCGATCTGCTTACTAGCAGCCCGGTTATATATAAGATCGCGTCAATATCGGATGAGCTGTCATCCGACAGTGAATCCTGACGCAGTATTTCCCGCAGTTCTTCGGTGCTTAGCTTATCGAAGTGCGAAAAATCCCTTGCACTATTATTAGGAACAGACATCTTTACCTCCTTCGCATCTATGGCTTATCAGCCCTCGGAGCTGTCGGCCATTCTCACCTGATCGCCGTTCTTGATGGGGCCGGAGCCGGTGGTGATGACATAGTCCCCATTGCCGAGGTCGGCGACGACGGCAGAGTTATTGTCATCGGAGGCAAGCACCTCGATGCTGACGCGCTTTGCGATATAGCGGTTGCCGAGGGGCGAGCTCTTCTGGCTGATGGCAAGGACAAACGAGCCGTTATTGTCGGTGCGGATGGCGGAGTTCGGCACGATGGTGTCGTAATTCGCGCTCTTCTGGCCGACAGAGAGGGTAAGCTCGGAGCCGGTGGTGACGTCGCCCTCAAGGTCAAAGGTGAGGAGCTTATTGGTCTGCGGGTTCTTGGGGTCGGTGCGGATATTGGTAAGGGTCGCGGTGATGGTGTTGCCCCAATAGTAGTTGCTGACGGTGGCGGTATCGCCGGTGCGCAGTCGCTGCGCCTGATCGTTCGTGACGGAAAAGCTCACGGTGTGCCCCATGTCGGGAACCTCGATGGTACACATGAGCGAATCCTTGGTGACGGTATCACCGGCGGTGCAGTCGATGGTGTCGATCTTGCCGCTGACGTTTGCAGTGACGGTGTTATCATCCTCACCGGCAAGGGACTTTACTTTCTCCTGCTGGTGGGCTATCTGATCGGCGAGACTTGCAAGGTCGATCTGGGCAGCGGCAAGAGTTTTTTCATTCTGTGCCTGAGTATATTCAAGGCTGCTCAGAGCGTCGGAGTATGTGTTGTAAGCCTTATCATATTCTTCGTATGCAGCGTCAAGAGCGTCTCTGTACGGTATAAGCTTGTAGTCGATATCCTCCTGCTGTCTTGCGATGGCGTCATACTTTGCCTTTGCGGCGTCATACTGCTTTTTTGCCGCAACAAGCAGCGGGTCGGATTCTTCGGACATTCCGGAGAGGGTCTGCTGGGCTTTTTCAAGCGCGGCAGCGTTGGCTTCGCTCGGGTCGCTGTCATAGGCTGTCTGTGCATCGACCACTGCTTTGTAGGCTTTCTGGTACCTGTCGTTATACGCATCCTGCGCCTGATACATGGTATCCTCAGCGTTCTGAAGCTGCGTCAGGGCCTCCGCAAGCTGGGCGGCTAGCTCCTTATTGCCGTACTTTTCAAACATATCGTCGTACAGCTTCTGTGCTTCGACGCATTTTTCATCTGCGGCATTGAGCGCTTTTTCCGCATCGGACACGGCGCGGTTCTGCGTAGTGTAATCAAAAGTCGGCAGGGAGAGCGCAGCTTTCTGGTAGCTCACGCGGAGCTCGCGCAGGGCCTGTTCGGCCTGCTCGAGCTCGTCGCCGTCACCCTCTCCGAGGATAAAGAGTACGTCGCCGGTCTGAACCTCCTGCCCCGCCTTGACCATAACTGACCTGACGGTGCGGGTCTTGGTCGCCTTGACCTGGTGCTTGCCGCTGGCCGTGACGGTACCGGTGCCGCGCACCTTGGCGACGATATTGCCGTCGGTCACTCGGGCAGTGGCGACCTCCACCAGCGAGCGGTTCATTATAGTGTTCGAGAAAAAGGTCAGCACGAGCAGCACGGCCAGAAAGATGATAGCCGCGTTTTTGACCCATTCACGGTTTGCAGTCTTGAATTCCATATTGCACCTCTTTAGAATTGTCAGCCCTTGACGCTGCCGGAGTTTGCGATACCCTCAACGAGATATTCCTCGCCGTGCAGGAACAGCAGCAGGCACGGGATCATATACACCGTCGCCATGGCGAAGGCAAGGCCGATCTCGCCGGAGTTAATGCTGGAAAGGAACACCGAGAGCGGCTGCGCCTCGGAATCCTGGAGCAGGATAAGGGGCTGCTCGACCATGTTCCAATAATCGATAAAGACAAGGATCGCGATAGAATAGAGCGCCGAACGGCACTGGGGCAGGCAGATCTTGGTGAATATCTCCCACTCCCCCGCTCCGTCCACCTTCGCCGCCTCAATAAGAGAATACGGGATGCGGCGCATGAACTTCGTCAGCAGGAAGACCGAGAACGGCGCGAACATGCCGGGCAGGATGATAGACCACGGCGTGTTGAGTATACCGAGCCACTGGCTGACGAGATAGTTCGGCACGAGCGTGACCTGATACGGCATGAGCATAAGGATAACATAGAAGAAGAATATGCCGCTGCGTATCTTCCCGCGCCAGCGGGTGAAGCTGTAGGCCGCGACCGCCGCAACGCCGACCTGAAGAATGACGATCGGCACAACGAGGAGGATACTGTTCCAGAGCTTGAGCAGATATTCCGGGGACTTTATAAGCCCGGTGATATACTGCGAGAGCGTGACCTTATCGGGGATGAACTTGAGGTTCACGGTCTTGGAGACGTAGCCGCCGGAGGTCGTGGCAAAGATCATGCCATAGTTGGACTTGATCTCCGCTTCGGACATGAATGAGTTTGTAATGGTGAGCACCGTCGGCAGAAGGAAGAGCACCGCGAAAATGGCGCAGAGCACAAACATCGCGCCGCGGCCGAAATAGTGCTTCTTTCTGAGACGGGCAGGAGCCTTGTTCTTCATCCCTCCACGTCCTTTCCGAACTTGTCCTCCGCGTAGAAGAGCAGCGCGATGAGGACGACCATCACCAGAGCCATGACGACCGCCGCCGCCGAGAGCTTCTGATAGTCAAGCGACTTGAAGGTGTTGTTCATAAAATGCTGGAGCATATACAGCTTCTCATACGGATAGTCCCCGGTCAGAAGATACACTTCGCGGAAGACCTTGAAGGAGTTGATGAGCGAAAGGATGGTGACAAAAAGCACCGTGGGCGAAAGGTAGCGCAGCTTTATGGCAAAGAACTTATACCACTCGGACGCGCCCTCGACATCCGCCACCTCGAGCAGCTCCTTCGGAATATTCGCAAGCCCGGCCATGAAGAGGATCATGTTATAGCCGAGGTTCTTCCACAGGAACAGGATGATGACAACGGCCTGACAATGGTCAGACTGGAGCCAGTCTATCTTCGCGATATCGAAGAGGGCGAGGAACTCATTGATGGTGCCGTTATAGTTAAAGAGCACCTGCCAGATGAGGACGACCGACGCGACCGGAACCATCATAGGGCTGAGGAAGAAGGTGCGGAACTGTGACTTCATCGGGATGCGGCACTCGAGCATGAGCGCCAGCACAATAGAAAGTATTACCGCAAGAGGCACCGCTATTGCAGAAAACTGCAAGGTATTTTTTGCCGCCATTATGAAAGCGGAGTTATTAAAGAGCTTTATGAAATTTTCAAGGAACACGAAGTTCCGCGAGCCGACGCCGTCGATCATCGAATAATACACCACGACGCCGAACGGGACGATGAAGAACACGCCCACGCCGATAAGGCTCGGCGACAGGAAGCACAGGCTGCGCATGAAGTCCTGCCGCTTCAGCTTTCGTTTTTCTTTTTCTCTGTCCATAGCTCTCCGTTAATCAGTCAGATAGATGCTTGAAATTACCAACGCCATTATAGCGCATCGCTTACGTCTGCGCAAGGCGGCATTGATTAAGAGTGTCTTAAATTTCATGGCGCGGCGTTTGCCGCGCCATGTGTTACGGTATTACTTTATCAGCGCTGTTCGTTGACGTAGATGTTGGCCTTGCTCTGGATGAGGCGTGCAACATCCTCGGCGGTCTTCTGGCCTTCGAAGAAGGCTGCCGCCTGCTCGTTCACGATGTTGAAGATGCTGTCGTTATAATCGGCGGCCTTGGTCGTGGTCTCGATAAGCTCGCGGATCTGGTCGATCTGCTCGGCATCGAGAGCGTATATCTCCTGAGGCTCGCCGGTGGTGTTGTTCCACATGGTGAGGCGCACGACGGGGATCTTCTCGCCGTTCTCGTCAAGCAGGTAGTTGCCGTCATTATCCTTCTGGTACTGGATAGTGGTGGCTTCCTTGGCTTTCTCATCGAAAACGTCGATGCGGCTGGAGAGCGCGTAACGACCCTCGTTATATTCCTTGGTGAAGAACTGTCTGAGGAACTGCCAGATGGCGTCCTTATACTGGCTCTTGGCGCTCATGGCGTAGCCGCTGCCGTCAAGCGAGACCATGTTGCCGGTGCCGCTGTTGGTCGGGTAGCCGATGTAGGTTATCTTGCCGCCGAGGGACGCGGTATAATTATTATAGAAGATATCATCGATGCTGTAAGCGCTGGTGCGCACGAGCATCTGCTTGCCCTGAGCGAGACGGTTGGAGGTATCGTCCTCGTCAGTCCACTCATGGTTCTCCCAGTCAAATTCCGAGGGGAAGGAGTTTGCGAAGTTCAGCAGGTCGATGAACTGCTGGCTGTCAAAGCTGCATTTGCCGGTGCCCCAATCGACGAAGCTGTCCATATCAAGCGCAAGGCAGGTCTGGAGAATGTCGGCCTTGGTGGTGTACTGGTCGAAGGCGGTGCAGCCCTCGGGCATGGAGGCAAGAGCGGCGTTGAACTCATCATAGGTCCAGCCCGGAGTGTCGCCCACAACGGAGGCCGCGCCGATGACGGAGTTGATGTAAATGCCGGAGAGCGTAGTGCAGAGCTTGCCGTTCTCCTCGAAAGCCTGAAGCACGCTTGGGAAGAAATCGTCACGGCTGAGCTCGCTGTCGGCGTCGATGTAGGGATAGAGGTCCTCAAGCAGACCCTTGGAGGCGAGCTGGCGGTAATTGAGCCCGTTCAGGCAGAAGATATCGGGGAGGTTGCCGGAAAGGATCTCGGTATTGAGCTTGGTCTGACCGGCGTCCCAGCCGTCCTGATCGTTATTGTACTCGGAATAGTCCTTGACCTCGATGCGGTACTGGTCGTTGCTGCGGTTGAACTTGACGATCATATCCTGCACATCATAATCAAGATAGATAGCGGCAAGAGTGATGGACTCCTTATGGGGCACGGAATCGTAAGGCACCTTGGAGACAGTGATAAGGTCGATGCTGCTGGTCCGATCCTTATCGTTCCACTCGTTCAGCCAGCAGGTGACAGTGCCGTTCTCGTCGACATTCAGAATGTTGACATTGGAGCCGTTGACATCGCAGTTGAGCCAGTTGAAGATCTTCTCGGACTGCTGCTTCTCAACGGAGTAGCCATAGAAGTTGGAGCCGTTGGTGTAATAGAAGTCATAATCCCCGCCGCCGGAGACCGCGCTATAGGTATCGAAGTTAATGCTGATGGGGTCTTCGAGAGTGCCGCTCTCGGCGTTGACCCTATAGAGCTGCTGACCGTCGTCGCCATAGATGGAGGCAGCAAGGCTGCCGTCGGCAAAGCGGAGGACAGTGTCGATATAATCATCAGCACCGGCGCTGACGGTGTACGCGTCGGTACCGTCAAGCTTCACGGCACGGATGGAATTGGTGTTGCTATCGGCAAAGACGACATTGCCGTCCTTATCAAGCTGCATATTATAGGTATTGAGCCACTGATCCTGCTCGGTCGGGATGAGGGCGCAGGTCAGCTCATTGCCGTCCTTATCGAAGCTGCGGACATAATACTTCTGCTCGTTCTTCTGCCCTGCCCAGTATTCGTCACTGTAAAGGACAGGATCGCCGTCGCCTTCAAACCACGAGGTGTTGACGACCTCAACGGTGACAAAGCCGCTGTCGGTGAAACGGACGCTGTTCATATAGCTGCTGGAAGCAAAGTTCTTGCGGTTCTGATCGTCCGTCTCGCCGGGCATGGATTCGTACTTGTCGAGCTTCGTAAGATTGCCGTTATTGTCGATGCGGTAAAGGAAGGTGGCGTAAACATCGTACTGACCTTCATACTCGGGGGTGACGCCCTCGGGGATGTTCTCGCCGATCTTCTCATTGCTGGTGGCATACATTCCGTCGGCAGTCATCGCGCATATGTTCAGGTAATTTTCCCGGTTCTGAGTGAGATCCTTATACTCGGCGGTATAGACATACTCAGGCGTGGGTTCCTGATCTTTTTTGGTATTCGCAGTGCCGGACTGGCCGCTGCTGCCGCATGCGGCAAGGCTCAGGCACATGACAACTGCCAGGATAAGGCACACTATGCGGCCAAAAAGCTTGGTGTTCTTCATTTCTTCCTCCTGAATTACATTTGAATTGCATTGTTTTTCGAGTGTATTATACCATAAATGTCCCTGCTTTGTCTCTTAAGCTTTCTTAAAACAGGGAAAAACCGTTGTAACCGCGGATTTTTATGATACAATGGTTATATAGATACACCTGATGAACATGGAGGTGACGCCGGATGGCTGACACGTCTCATATCCTCATAGTAGATGACGATCCGGACATAAGAAAAGTTCTCTTTTTTTTGCTGAAAGATAATTATTTTGTTGAGGAAGCCGCCGACGGCGCTGCCGCGGTGGAATATATCGCCGCGCATCCGGAAACGGACCTTGTCGTGCTGGACGTGATGATGCCTGGGATGTCCGGGTATGAAGCCTGCGGGAAGATACGGGCGCTCTCCAACGCGCCGATACTGTTCCTCACGGCAAAGTCCGCGGAGGCGGACATGATCTCAGCCTACGGCAGCGGCGGGGACGACTTTCTCTCCAAGCCCTTTTCGCAGGGCGAGTTTTTAGCGAAGGTCAATTCTCTGCTGCGCCGGTACAAGGAGTACCGCGGCAAGCCCGCCGAGGCGCTGACGATCGACGGCCTTGAGGTCGACCTTGAAACGCACAGCGTGAAGAGCTCCGGCAAGGACGTCACGCTGACGGACACGGAGTACGCCATTCTTGAGTACCTGCTGAAAAACCGCGGCAGCACCGTTACCGCGGCGGAGCTGTACGAGTCGGTATGGAAGGAGCGCTTCCTCCCCGGCTCGGGCAACACGGTTATGGTACACGTGCTGAACCTGCGCCGCAAGATCGAAGAGACGCCGAGCGCGCCGAAGATCATCCGCACCGTATGGGGAAAGGGATACCAGATTGATTAAGAAGCTGAAGCTCCCCTCCTCGCTCAACGCGAAGATGCTGTACGTCTGCGTCGGCGGTCTGCTGCTGGCGCTGGCGGTGTTCCTGCTGATAAACCGGCTCGGGATGCTGCTTGTCGACAAGGTATATATGAGCGACGACGCGGTGAAGCAGCGCAAGAACGAGATATACTCCGACTTCTCCGCCTACGTCAAGGCTAACTCCGTGAGCGGGCGCGACAGTCTCTCCGTCGCAAAATGGACGGACGGGCAGCCATACGTCACGGTCGTGATATTCGGCCGCGGCGCAGACCACCGGCGCTTCCATGACGGCAAGACGGAGCAGGAAAACGGAGTACGCAGCAGCTATGACTATCATAACTACGGCACGCTCTATCTCGTCCGCTTTGAGGACGGGCTCTATCAGGTCGCGATCTCCGATACTTCCGATACTCGGCAGCGCGGCATAGTGCGCGCTTCTTCAGTTTTCACGGCTTTCTTCGCTTTTATTCTTCTGTACATGTGGTACACCCGGCGGCTGACGGGCAGGATAATAAAGCTCTCGAAGGACGCGGCGGAGGTAAGCTCGGGTGAGCTTGAGAAGGTGATAAGCTCCGACGGCAGCGACGAGATCGCGGCGCTGGCGGGTGCTTCGGCGCTGGCTTTGTCGATGGACGAAATGCGCCGCTCGGTCATGCAGCGCATGGGCAACGAGAGCCGCGCATGGGAGGCAAACGCCGAGCTGATAACGGCGATATCGCACGATATCCGCACACCGATGACCTCGATGCTCGGGTACCTGGGGCTTCTCAACGACAGCGGCTTTGAGGACAAGGAGCGGTGCAGGCAGTTCACGGCCTCAGCCTACGCAAAGGCGATGGATCTCAAGGAGCTGACGGACGAGCTGTTCCGGTACTTCCTCGTCTACGGCAAGGCGGAGCTGGAGCTTTCGCTTGAGAGCTATGACGGGCGGCTCCTGCTTGAACAGCTCCTCGGCGAGGCAGAGTTTGACCTTATAGACTCAGGCTTTCGCGTACAGCGGATAGAGTTCAAGGGCGAGTGCAGCGTATCGGCAGACCCGCTCTATCTCAAGCGCACGCTTGACAATATGATATCCAACATCAAAAAATACGCCGACCCAGAGCGCCCGATCATGGTGATAACCGAGCTGACTGACGGCAAACTGTCCGTCTGCATCTCGAACTACGTCAAGCGCTCTATGGACAAGGTCGAGAGCACGAAGATAGGCATACGCACCTGCCGCAAGATCATGGAGGCCATGGGCGGCAGCTTCACCATCGCAAGCGACGGTGAGCACTTTGCCGCGGAGTTCGCGCTGCCGGCAGTAGAAAAGATGGCGGAATAAACTTCATATAACTAAACCGCGCAGCCTTGACCGGGCAGCGCGGTTTAGTTATAATGTAGTTAAATACATAATGGAGGGTTTGTCATGTTCAAATTCAACCACTTCAATTTCAATGTCCTCGATCTCGACCGCAGCCTGAAGTTTTATAAGGACGCGCTCGGCCTTGAGCCGGTGCGCGAAAAGGACGCGGCGGACGGCAGCTATAAGATCATCTTCCTCGGCGACGGCGCGACCGCTTTCCGCCTTGAGCTGACATGGCTGCGCGATCACACTGAGCCCTACGACCTCGGTGAGCAGGAGTTTCACCTTGCCTTCACCGTCGAGGACTACGCGGGCGCGTTCGAGAAGCACAAGGCCATGGGCTGCGTCTGCTTTGAAAACCCGGCGATGGGCATTTACTTCATCGAGGACCCGGACGGGTACTGGATAGAGATAATCCCCGAGAAGAGATAAGGAGCGGGACATGCAGGATATACTCATCGTTGTCGACATGCAGAACGACTTCATCGACGGTGCGCTCGGCACAGCCGAGGCCGTCGCCATCGTGCCCAAAGTCGTCGAAAAGGTCAAGGGCTTCAAGGGGACCGTCATATTCACGCGCGATACGCATGGCGAAAACTATATGCAGACGCAGGAGGGGCGCAACCTGCCCGTGCCGCACTGCGTCAAGGGAAGCCATGGCTGGGAAGTCTGCCCCGCTCTCGAACCGCTGCGTACAGGGCTCACCATAGATAAGCCTACCTTCGGCTCGGCAGAGCTCGGCAGGCTGATCCTTGAGCTTGACGCGAAGGAGCCGGTCGGGAGCATCACGCTCGTCGGCCTGTGCACGGATATATGCGTCATCTCAAACGCGATGATCGCAAAGGCTTTCCTGCCGGAGGTGCCGGTAACGGTCGACGCGGCGTGCTGCGCGGGCGTCACGCCTGAGAGCCACCGCAACGCACTGAACGCGATGAAGATGTGCCAGGTCAGGATAGAGAACGAATAAAAATAACAACTCCGGGGATCAAACGATCCCCGGAATAATATTTATCCGCATCACTCTGTGAAGTGGATATGGTTGTTTATATGGTCGCTGCAGAAGCAGTGATAGCCCTGACACTTGGAGCAGTAGCGGAATTCAAGCTCCGGATGGTCGACGTCCGTTCTGCCGCAGACCGCGCACTTATGCGTATAGAGCTTGTCCTTCTGCTCGCGCCGGATGCGCGCGGACTCCTGACGGAAGTTGACGGTGTTTTTGCTCGGGCGGCGCGGCAGTAAGGCGAACAGTTCCCCGCCGCAGAAGATGAAGAAGTTTATAAGCGCGACGAGCGGCAGCAGGTTCACCGGGAAAGAATTCGCAATGACCGAGTAGGCAAAGAACACCGCGTCCACGATGGCAAGGTACTTGATCTTTATCGGGATGATGTACATGAAGAGCACCTGCATGTCCGGGTACAGGACGGCAAACGAGAAGAACATGGACAGGTAGATATACTCCGAACCGAGGTTCACGGAACGGCCGGTGATAAAATAAATAATGAAGCCGTAGAGCACCGTGAGGATAACGCCGGAGAAATAATATATCGTAAACTGACCGGTTCCCCACTGAGCCTCAAGCGTACTGCCGATCCAGTAATAGAACCAGAAGGCGAGGAACGCGAGCAGCCCCATGCTCGGCGGATAGAAGATGAACGACACGAGCCGCCATATCTGCCCGTGCAGGATAAGCGCGGGGTCAAAGGTCAGGACGCCGAGGAACGACCGGTTGATCGCCCCGAGCACCCATATTGCGACATTCGCCGCGGTTATATAGCGCATCAGGTTCGGGATGCCGAAGCCCGGATGCTTATAGCAAAACTGCTCAATGCTTCTGCGTGGATCCTTCATAATCTTCTCCTGTCGACACTGCCGGGAAAAACCGGCAGTGATGTATTTCATGCTTACTAATATACATTTCCGCCGCGGCAAAGTCTATAAAATTTTGTAAATTTGAAAGATAGGGCTTTAAAATTTGGCGGATGTATGGTAATATGTAAACTACGAAATTATGAGTGAGGCTGAATACCGTGGATAAAGATTCTCAGATTCAGGAAAAAGAGCTTAAAAACGACATTATTGAGGGCCGCAACGCCGTCATTGAAGCGCTCCGTGCAGGCAGAGCCATAGACAAGATATTCATCGCCAAGGGCGACGTCGACAAGACCCTCGGCCACATCGCCTCCAAGGCGAGGGACAAGGGCATAGTCGTCGTCGAAGCCGACAGGCGCAAGCTCGACTTTATGAGCCAGACCCACGCGCATCAGGGCGTTGTCGCGCTGGCCGCAGTGCGTGAATACTGCGAGATCGCCGATATCCTCGCCATCGCCGCAGAGCGGAATGAAGCGCCGTTTGTCATCGTCTGCGATGAGATAAGCGATCCGCACAACCTCGGTGCGATAATCCGTTCGGCGGAATGCGTCGGTGCGCACGGCGTCATCATCCCGAAGCGCCGCAGCGCAGGGCTCACCGCCATTGTCGACAAGGCCTCCGCCGGTGCTGCCGAGCACATGGCCATCGCGAGAGTGCCGAATATCTCCGCCGCAATAAAAGAGCTCAAGGATAACGGCCTGTGGGTCTACGGCACAGCCGCCGACGGGCAGAACGGCCTGTGGTCGACCGACCTCACCGGTGCTATTGCGCTCGTCATCGGCTCCGAGGGCGAGGGCATGAGCCGTCTCGTCAAGGAGAGCTGCGACTTTATTCTCAGCCTGCCCATGAAGGGGCAGGTCAGCTCCCTCAACGCCTCCGCGGCTGCCGCCGTGACGATGTATGAGGTGCTCCGTCAGCGCAGCGCGCAGAGCTGACATCTTCCTCACGCTTCCGCAGTGGAGCACAGCGCGCCCTACATATAGAAACAAGGATCAGGATATGAAAGATTTCAGTCTGGACTTCGACCCCACAACTGAATCTTATACCGACATGTCGTTTGACAGCATACTGTCGCAATACAAGCTGGAGTCGTACCAGGACGCTTCGTCCGGGTCGGGTGACTCCAGCTATTCCCCGTTGTACGACGACGAGGACGACGATGTGCGCGTCTACACTCCCGGTGCAGCCTCGGCGCGCAGAGCCGCCGAGCCCGAGGACACGGACAGCAGCTATGACGGCTACGCCGATGACGGTTACGACGCGCAGGACTACGGTTATGACAGCGCCGTATCATCCCACGCTGACGATTACGGTGAGGAGGACAACAGTAAGACCTTCCCCACAGTCCCCGGCATCAGCCATCTGAAGAGCTTCCTCAAAAGCAAGCTGAAGCCGAAGTCCGAAAAGCATGCTGCGGGCAGCCGGAGCAAGACAGAGCCTGCCGACGACTATGACGATTACAGTTATTCCGATAATGCCGACGGGCAGGACTATGCTTCGGAATATACCGACACATACTACACCGACGAAGACTATGGCTATGTTCCCGACGGCAGCGGTGCTTATGACTCCGCGCCCGCGCAGAGCACATGGCAGTATGACGACGGCGGCTACGATGAGCCGCAGGCGGAAGATGAACCGGAATACACTGCTCCCGGCACCGAACACTCAGGTGCGCGCGGTGCGATGGAGCAGGAGGCGCGAAGATATATCGTGCAGATGCAGGCGGGCTATGAACAGGACTACGCAGAGCCCGAGGTCGAGGAGGATCTGCCCTACGATCCGAGTACCGACGGCTATGATGCTGACCCGACGCGCTATTCCGCCGAAGGCGGCAGCACCGTATACGCTTCCGATTCCGACGACGGTGACGAAATAGACAGCCGCTTCAATCTCAGCGGCAAGCGCGCTGCAAGCCGCATGCAGTACGGCAGCAGGGCGGTCGACCTGAGCGCTGATGAAAACTATGAGCCGACGCCGCAGACGGGGTACAGCCCGTCGCAGTGGACGCCGGATTACGACGATCCCGCAAACGACGGCTCCGGTGAAGAGGAGCCGGTACGCAAGAAGCATAAATTCGGCAAGAAGAAAAAGAAAAAAGAAAAGGCCAAGGCCGAGGTCACAGAGACCGAAGCCGACGTCTCTGACAAACGGACGCCCATCTACAGCGGCTTTGACGATACCGCCGATGAAAGCGGCAGCTACGCTGAGGAGGACGACTACGGCTTCGACGCCGAAGGTGACGGCAAGAAGTTCTCCGAGGAGGACGCTTACTTCCCGCCGAGCTTCCGTGAATATGTGCTCTCGCTCTTTGCGTCGCTGTTCCTGCGCGTCAGGGGCACGGCGCGCGGCGACACCGCCGCTACGATGAGCGACAGCGAGGAGGATCTCGGAAGTGAGGTCACGCCCGCCGCCGCGTCAAAATACTACGGTTCGTTCACGCGTTCGCTGTCGCTGCGCATTAAAATAAGTGCGGGGCTGCTGGCACTGCTGTGCTACATATCGCTCCAGCTCCCGCTGCCCGGTATGCTGCGCACGCTGCCAGTTTCCGCCGCCGCGTGCTTCGGGCTCCAAGCGGCGATCATGCTGCTGAGCCTTGACGTTGTAACGACGGCTGTGCTCAAGGTCACGCGGCCGCGCTTCGGCATTGACACACTCGCGGTGTTCTCCTGCCTTATAAGCGGTGCGGACGCGCTGATAGTTGCGCTGTCCGACACGGCGAGGGCGCACATCCCGCTGTGCGCGCTGACAAGTCTTTCGCTTTTCGGCATTCTGATATCAACATACCTCAGCGTCAAGGGGCTGCGCAAGGCGACGCGCGTCCCGGCCATAGGCAAGCGCTTCTATTCCGTGACAGGCGAAAACAAGCTCGGCAAAAAGGAGCTTACGCTCCTCAAGTCCCAGCGCCCGGCGACGGGCTTTGTCCGCCGTGCCGAGGAAGCGCCGCCCGATGAGACGCTGTTTCTCCGGCTCGCGCCGATCCTTGCCGTGCTGGCGCTGCTGCTGGCCGTAATAGTCGCGGCGGTCTCCGGCTGCGGTTCGGACTTTGTCTACATATTCTCCGCGCTGCTCGCACCGGCTGTGCCGTTCATGGCTCTGTCAGCCTTTGCGCTGCCGTATTTCCTCGGCACGGCGCGCGTGTTCAGAGTCGGCGGCGCTATCGCAGGCTGGTCGGGGCTGTGTGACCTCGGCGTGAGCAAGAGCATCATCGTCACCGACCGCGACCTCTTCCCCGAGGAGTGCGTGACGATGGAGAGCGTACGCATATTCGCCGACGGCGACGCACAGAACGTCATCTCCTACGCCGGGACGATGGTCGCGGCGGTAGGCTCCTGCGCTGCGGGCTGCTTCGGAAAGCTCATGGAGGAAAACAGCTGCTCTCTCAAGCATGTGGAGAACTTTGAATGTCTCCCCGGCGGCGGGGCAAGCGGAATCATCGACGGGCGCACCGTCCTGTGCGGCAGCACCGATCTGATGCGGCTGATGAACGTGCGCATCCCCTTCCGCCTGACAGACAAGACCTCCGTCCTTCTCGCGATTGACGGCATACTTTACGGCATCTTCTCCCTGCATTATGAGCCGATGCCGCAGGTGCGCCGTGCGCTTATTGACCTTGTGCGCTCCGGCCGTCACCCGGTCTTCGCGATACGCGACTTCAACATCAATCCCGAGCTTCTGCACAACATATTTGACATTGCGACCGACGGCTACGACTTCCCGCCCTATGTGGAGCGCTTTGAGCTGTCGACCCCGTCCTCAGGCAAGGACAGCCGCATCGCCGCAGTCGTCTGCAACGAGGGGCTTGGGCCGCTCACGGAGGTCGCCGACGTCGGGCACAAGATATATATGTCCGTGCGTGTAAACCTGCTGCTGACGACGCTCGCAGCGGTGATCGGCGTGTTTACCGTGTTCATAAAGTTCCTGACCGTGGGAAGCGTCAGCCTCGGCTTTATACTGCTGTCCATGCTGCTGTGGGCGCTGCCCGCGGCGGCGGCAAGCCTGTATGTCAATACGAAGTGACAAGCTAAACCTTATAAGCCCGCGCCTTTAATTCAAGGGTGCGGGCTTTTTTCAATTTTTCTGTTGCCAAGCTGATTTTCATAGTGTATAATAAATTGATTGCTGATTACTATTTTGCATAAAAGCACATATAAACCAACAGAGAGGAAGCAACAAATGAGCTACGAAACCAAAAACATTCGCAACATCTGCCTGCTGGGCCACGGCAACAGCGGCAAAACCAGTCTGGCTGAGAGCATGCTCTTCACCACCGGCGCTATCGACCGTCAGGGTAAGGTCAGCGACGGCAACACCGTCTGCGACTATGACGCAGAAGAGATCAAGCGCCAGATAACCATATCCGCATCTGTCGCGCCTGTCGAGTTCGGCGGCTGCAAGATCAACGTTCTTGACTGCCCCGGCTACTTCGACTTCGTCGGCGAAGCCCTCGCAGCCATCCGCGCAGTTGAAGCAGGCGTCATCCTCTGCTCGGCAAAGGACGGTATCTCCGTCGGCGCAGAGCGCTCCTGGAAGTACCTCAAGGCCGCAAACGTCCCCGCCGCTTTCTGCATCTCCAAGTGCGATGAGGAGCACGGCGACTACTACGCAGTGCTCGACGCACTCAAGGCAAAGTACGGCAGCATCGTCTGCGCTGTCACCGTCCCCATGTCCGACGGCACCGGCGTTATCGACGTTGTTCACAATGTCGCTTACCAGACCAAGGGCGGCAAGACCTCAAAGGTCGCTGTTCCCGCTTCTGACGCAGGCAAGGTCGAGGAGCTGCGTGAGGCTCTGATGGAGACCGCCGCCGGCGCTACCGAGGAGCTCATGGAGAAGTTCTTTGAGAACATGGAGCTGAGCGAAGAGGACACCATCGAGGGTCTGCGCATCGGCCTGAGAGAGCGCAGCGTCGTTCCCGTTTTCGCAAGCGCCGCAATGAGCAACATCGGCACCGACGCTCTGCTTCAGGGCATTGTCGATTACGTTTCCAACCCCGCCGAGATGGACGGCATCGACCCCGCCGGTACCACTGTCGGCTTCGTGTTCAAGACCATTTCCGACCAGTTCGGCAAATACAGCTTCGTCAAGATCATGCAGGGCAAGATCACCGCTGATATGTCCCTGCGCGATGTCCGCACCTCCAGCACCGACAAGCTCGGCCGTCTCTACACCGTCTGCGGCAAGAAGACCACCGAGGTCAAGGAAGCCTGCTGCGGCGATATCGTCGCCGTCGGCAAGATGGATTGGAAGACCGGCGACACCGTCTGCGATCCGAAGAACGAGGTCGAGCTGCCCGCTATCGAGCTGCCTGAGCCCTGCTACTCAATGGCTATCTCCCCCAAGACCAAGGGTCAGGACGACAAGGTCGCCGGCGGTCTTGCAAGACTTAACGAAGAAGACGTCTCCTTTACCCTCGTCAACAACGCAGAGACCCATCAGATGGTCATCTCCGGCGCAGGCGACATTCAGGTTGACGTTCTGTGCGCAAAGCTCAAGAGCCGCTTCGGCGTCGAGACCGAGCTTAAGCCCGCTCGCGTTGCTTATCGCGAGAAGATCAAGGGCAAGGTAGAGGCTCACGGCCGTCACAAGAAGCAGTCCGGCGGTTCCGGCCAGTTCGGTGACGTTTGGATCCGCTTCGAGCCGCAGGATGAGCAGGACGACATGATCTTCGCTGAGGAAGTATTCGGCGGCTCCGTCCCCAAGAACTTCTTCCCCTCCGTTGAAAAGGGTCTGCGCAACGCAGTTCAGAAGGGCGTTCTCGCCGGTTATCCGCTGGTCGGTCTGAAGGCAACTCTGTACGACGGCTCCTACCACCCCGTTGACTCCAACGATATGGCTTTCCAGACCGCTGCACGTCTTGCATATCAGGACGGTATTCCCAAGGCAAAGCCCACCATCCTTGAGCCTATCGGCCTGCTCCAGGTAACCATCCCCGACGCGAACCTCGGGGATATCATGTCCGATATCTCCTCCAAGCGCCGCGGCACCGTTCTGGGCATGAACGCCGAGGACGGCATGCAGACCGTCGAGGCTGAGGTCCCCATGGCAGAGATGAGCTCTTACACCATCGACCTGCGCTCCATGACTCAGGGCCGCGGTTCGTTCACCTGCAAGTTCATTCGCTATGAGGAAGCTCCCGGCAATGTTCAGCAGAAGGTCATCGAAGAGGCTAAGGCTCTGGCCGAGGCTGAGTAATCGACAAATCAAAACGGTGGGCGCAACGCCCACCGTTTTTCAGGTAACGCTATGAAGTTCAAGATACCCGAAATAAAAATACCGAAGGTCAGCATTCCGAAGCTGCACCGCAAGGCAGAGAATGACGAGCAGATCTCTTACGAGGAAGTCGATCCCGAGCAGGACGGCGAAGGTGTTGACGACAGCAACGCTGCCGATAACGAAGTGTTCGACGAGCTTGACTCCGCCGAGGCTCCCGAGGAAGCTCCGACCGCAGAGCCGCAGCCGCAAAATAAGCCCAAAAGCTACGGCATGATGATATCCGAGGATCAGCTGCGCATGGTTTGGGCAGGCGAGATCGGATTTTCGCTGCTTATAGTTCTCGCTTCGGTGCTTATTGCGATCGCAAGTTAAAAAACTCAGGTCTGAGACCTGAGTTTTTTTGTTATCTGACTATGCCCTTTATAAATGCAGGTTTTTCGACCGGTTCGGGTACGATGGTATAGCAGGCGTTGAGCATTTCAGCGGCTTTCTTTGCCGCGTCAACGCTCTGCGCGTGGATGGTTCCGAGGCTCTCCCCTGCCGTGACCGCATCGCCGACCTTCTTCTTGAGGATAAGGCCGACGGAAAGGTCGATTACGCTCTCCTTCGTGGCTCTGCCGCCGCCGAGATGCATGGAGACAAGGCCGACCTCGTCGGCACAGATGTGCTTTACATAGCCTGTGCGGTCGCACACGGCCTCAAGCTGAACAGGCGCCATGGGCAGAAGCGAGGTATCGAACACCGCGCGTCTGTCACCCTCCTGTCCCTCGACAAGCTCGGCAAGCTTTTCGAGCGCGGAGCCGTCCTCAATGCCCTTTTCGAGCACCTTGCGCGCCGCAGCATCGTTTTCGGCAATGCCGGCCTCTGTGAGGATGCAGGCTCCGAGCGTGAGGCACAACTCCAGAAGCTCGCCCTTTTTCTCACCGCGCAGCACCTCGATCGCCTCTTTCACCTCAAGCGCATTGCCGACGGCGTTGCCCAGAGGCTCGTCCATATCCGTTATAACGGCAACGGTCTTTTTTCCGGCAAGCTTGCCTACCGCCGTGAGGTTTTCGGCAAGCTCGCGCGCATCGTCGGCCGTTTTCATAAACGAGCCGCTGCCGGACTTAACGTCGAGGACGATCACATCCGCGCCTGCGGCAAGCTTTTTGCTCATGATGGAGCTTACGATAAGCGGTATGCTCGGCACGGTGCCCGTAACGTCGCGCAGAGCGTACATTTTCTTGTCGGCAGGGTCGAGGTCGGCGGTCTGGCCGGCAATGGCGATACCGAAGCTGTTTACGTTTTCAATAAACTTTTCCTCGGAAATACCGGTGTTGAAGCCGGGGAAGCTTTCCAGCTTGTCTATCGTGCCGCCCGTATGCCCAAGGCCGCGGCCGGACATTTTTGCGATCTTCACGCCCTGAGCGGCCACCATCGGGCAGAGTATGAGCGAGGTCTTGTCGCCGACGCCGCCGGTTGAGTGCTTATCGGCCTTAACGCCTTTAATCGCGCTGAGGTCAAGCGTTTCGCCCGAGTCGCACATGGCCATGGTAAGCTCCAGCGTCTCCTCCCTGTCCATGCCGCGAAGCAGGATCGCCATCAAAAGCGCCGACATCTGATAGTCGGGTATCTCGCCCTTCGTGTAGCCGTCAACTACGAATTTTATCTCCTCCGCGCTGAGCTTTTCGCCCTCGCGCTTTTTTACGATAACATCAGTCATCAGCATAGCTGACACCTCCATAGTTTTGTGTATTATGCTATCATGTTAACACACACGGCGCCATTTTTCCACATATATCACAGATTTCTTTCGAAAATTAAATACATCCGTCCTTCTATGCTGCGCAGCTTATCCGAAACAAGGCCGAGCCTGTCAGGCTGCGCCGGTATCGCGATAAGCTCATCCGAAACAAGGCACCCCATTTTGCCTCTGCGCCATAAGGTATCGGAGGTGCTTTGCTCACCTACCGCTCTGTCGGCTGCGTATTCGATATTCTCCGGAAGCTTTTTAAGCTCTGCGCGCGAAAAGCGCCGCGTTATGACAAGGCTGTCGCCGTCCGGCTGCATGGTTCCCAAAAGCGCGCTTTTTCCTCCGCCGAATACATAAAGACGCACGATCCTGCCCGGCCGGGCGCTGCATCGGGCGCTCAGCACGGTCATGAGGCCGTCGGTGCGTTTGCTTATGCTTCCGCATTTTTCTCCGTCTATGTAAACAGGCAGGCTGTGCATGTCCCCCGTCCTCCCCTGTGAGTGCTCCCCGGGTTTCTGCCCGGGGAGCAAGATATATTACAGGCCGAAGCTCACCGCTATGGCATTGTCGACTTTTGTCATCGTGGTATCGTCGAGCTTGCCCATGCGCTCGCGCAGGCGCGATTTGTCAATGGTGCGTACCTGCTCGAGCAGTATCACGCTGTCGCGCGAAAGCCCCACGCTTTGGGCGTTAAGCTCAATATGCGTCGGCAGACGCGCCTTGCCTGTCTGGCTCGTTATTGCCGCAGCGATCACCGTTGGGCTGTGCTTATTGCCGGTGTCGTTCTGGACGATGAGCACCGGGCGCATGCCGCCCTGCTCCGAGCCGACGACGGGGCTTAGGTCTGCGTAAAAAATATCTCCACGTTTGACTATACTCAATTTAATTCACACTCCGAATTATAGTCGCCCGCTACATCTTATGTAGGGTGCTGACTATATTCTCCCACGGCAGCGTGAATTTTATACTTAAGCTGACGATAGTCAAAACCGATATGGCTTAGGTTCTCGTCAGCTTACCTTACGGCGAAACGGTCCAGTCGGATATCTCGACGAGCACGACAGTGTTCTCCTTATAGCTTATCTCGGCGCTCCTCGGCGTGAGGGATGAGTCTATCCACAGCGTCACGACGTAATCGTCGGCCGGGATGATGCGCGCTGCGAGCATATCGTCCTCGACCCAGCTTATTTCGAGATGGCCGTTTCGCATCGCCTGCACGATAAGCGGCAGCGAGGACATGGGGCTAAGCTCGGCATCGTCGAGCGTTCCGATATCGAGCATCGCGCCGTCATACTCAAGGCTGAGGTTTTTTCCGGCGACATTTGCCTTTATGCCGCGCAGCATCTCAGGCTCTATGACCGATACGCTCGCTCCGTCGGCGGTCTGCTCATAGCCGAGGGTAAACTGCGCCGTTTTGTCACTGTACTGCGCCGATACCTTTGCCGAAAACGATATATTCTCCGCCGACGAGACCACATTTACAAACTCCAAAAACTGCGACTTTCCGTCGTCGGCGCAGCCGCACAGCAGGATAAGGCACAGCACAAACGGCAATACTCTTTTCATGTTTCATCCTCCGAAAGCTTTTCTCAATTAATTCTATTACCCGGCTGTGCCAAACATTATTCAAATTTTTCTTGACATTTATTTAAATGTGGGCTTTAATACTATAGTAACAATAATGTTATTGCTTTGATCGGGAAGATAATATCGCGGCATTACTCAGAGAACGGCGGTCACCGGCTGCAAGCCGCCCGTGATGCGGATATTCGGTTCGCCCGTGAGCTCCGGCTAATCCCCGGCGGCGGCTCCGTTAAAGCCACTTAAGTGCGATGAACATCGAATAAGGGTGGTACCGCGGAGGTTAAGTCTTTCGTCCCAATGAGGACGCAAGGCTATTTTTTTGTTTATTTTTAGTTCTAAAGATAAGGAGAGACACGATGAAAGCATTGATGAATCAGCTCAGAGAAAGCGCCGTCAAGGCAATTCTCAACGCTGACAGTCCCGAAAATCTTGAAGCGCTGAGAGTTAAGTATCTCGGCAAAAAGGGCGAGCTTACCGCCATACTCAAGCAGATGGGCAAGCTCTCGGCAGAGGAGCGCCCCGTTATGGGTCAGCTTGCAAACCAGATCCGCGCAGAGCTTGAAAGCGCGATTGACGAGACCCGCAAGAAGCTCGAAGCCGCAGCACTTGAAGCGCGCCTTGAGCTTGAAACGGTCGATGTCACCGTTCCCGGCGAGGATATCAGGTTCGGCCACAAGCACCCGATGTACAAGGCGCTTGACGAAATTAAGGAGATATTCGTCGGCATGGGCTTTACCGTGCTCGACGGCCCCGAGATTGAGCTTGCAACATATAACTTCGATAAGCTCAACGCAGAGGAAGGCCACCCCTCCCGCGACTGGTCGGATACGTTTTATTTTGATAAAGACAGCCGCGTCATGCTCCGCTCGCAGACCAGCCCCATGCAGGTTCGCGCAATGGAAACGATGAAGCTGCCCATCCGCATCGTCGCTCCCGGCAGAGTTTACCGTAAGGATGAGGTCGATGCGACTCACTCCCCGATGTTCCACCAGGTCGAGGGCATGGTCATCGACAAGAACGTTACCATGGCAGACCTCAAGGGCACGCTGAACCTCGTCATGCAGGAGCTGTTCGGCGAAGGCACCGTCACGAGATTCAGACCGCACCACTTCCCGTTCACCGAGCCGAGCTGCGAGATGGACGTTCAGTGCCACAAGTGCGGCGGCAAGGGCTGCCCCACCTGCAAGGGCGAGGGTTGGATCGAAGTCCTGGGCGCAGGCATGATCCACCCGAAGGTTCTTGAGATGAGCGGCATTGACAGCGAGGAATACACCGGCTGGGCATTCGGCATGGGTCTTGAGCGCCTTGCAATGCGCAGATTCAAGATATCCGACCTGCGTCTGATATTCGAAAACGACGTCCGCTTCCTGGAACAGTTCTGATGGGAGGAGAAATGATATGAATTTAAGCAGAAAATGGCTCACTGAGTTTGTTGACGGCGTTTCCGTCAGCGATATAGACGACCGCGAGTTTTCCGAGGCTATGACCCTCTCCGGCTCTAAGGTCGAGACCTATGAGTATCTTGGAGCAGAAATAAATAACGTTCTCGTCGGCAAGATCCTGTCAATGGAAAAGCACCCCGACTCCGACCATATGTGGGTCTGCCAAATCGACGTCGGTCAGGCAGAGCCTGTGCAGATAGTTACCGGCGCATGGAACATCCACACCGGCGACCTTGTTCCGGCCGCGCTGCACAATTCGCTGCTGCCCGGCGGCAAGAAGATAACAAAGGGCAAGCTCAGAGGCGTGCTCTCAAACGGCATGCTCTGCTCGCTCAAGGAGCTTGATCTTGACGAGCGCGACTTCCCCTACGGCGTTATAAGCGCCGCCGCGCTTTTGAACGACTATCATCCGCTGGACAAGGATAAGCCCTCTATTCCTGCCGACATCAAGGCCGGCGACAAGG
>OLPV01000947.1_pt1 | contig 23154 bp, 18 predicted proteins | sample 1671961 | NCBI WGS metagenome assembly OLPV01 (sample SAMEA3136630, study PRJEB25190) | human gut metagenome | biome: human gut; feature: human-associated habitat; material: faeces | place: Austria | collected 2013
TCCTGACCCCGACCACCAAGCAGCGGTTGGACGAGCTGGAAGCCCGGAAAGAAGCTCTGAACACCAGTATTCTGGAAGAAGAGCTGAAAAAGCCCGTCTTGACCCGTGAGTGGATTCGGTTCTGGCTTGAAAAATTCCGCAAGGGTGACGTGGGCAGCACGGAACACCAGCGGCAGATCATTGATACCTTTGTCAACTCGGTCTACGTCTTTGATGACCGGGTCGTACTCAATTTCAACTTCACGGACGATGCCAAAATGGTCACTCGTGAAGAGGTTTTAGGTTCGAGTGCTGTGGAGAATGCTCCACCACAAAAATCCCGAGCCATTTGGCTTGGGATTTTTTGTTTGGTGGCGGTACAGGACTCGAACAGGGCGGCGGTGCGAAGCACCGTAAGCAATCAGCCCAGTGGGCTGTTGCTTAGCCCGCGGTTGCCAATCAGTAGGAATGTCTACAGAGGAGCATGCTGCCGACCGAATGGTCTGAGGATCTTTTGTTTGATGGCGGTACAGGACTCGAACAGCAACGACGACGACCGCGGCCTGCGGCCGAAACAGGGAGGAGTTGTTGGGGCCGCGTTCTGATTTTTCAAAGCCCTGCCAAGGGGCTGCAGAAAAATCAGCAAACGCAACTCGTAAGGCGGCGGCCGTTAGATTCCGTTGCGGTTCCCAATCAGTAGGAATGTCTACAGAGGAGCAAGCTGCTGCGACGGGCGGTACAGGGCTCGAATGAACAAAGGCAGGGTATCACCATGGCGGTGGTATCCTGCCTTTTGTACTATATGGTGCGTTTAGGGTATCAATCGTAATTATGCTTCCTGCGCAGGGGCAACTTTTGCATAGCCATCCCATGCAAACAGGGCTTCCTTGCTCTCGTCTGCAAGCATTTTGTCGATGTTGCAGAGGTACAGATAATGGTCACCAGACTCCACGGTTTTCTCCAACGTAACCTCAAAGGCAATGCGGCAGTCTTCGGGAATCTGAATATCCGTGCCCTCGATGCTCTGCAACGCAATGGGCATTTCGGTCAGCTTGTCCTTCTTGCCGCCATTGGAACTGCCGTAAGCCATAACAGCCTCCTTCAGACTGACACCGGGAGCAGCAAGAACAGCCTTGCCCGTTCTGCGGATGTTTTCACCGCTGTTGGCTGCTTTGCCCATAGCAAAGGCCAGCATCGGCGGGTTAAAAGACGAGTACATGAAGAAAGACACAGGTGCCATGTTCAGTTTGCCGTCCTCTTTTTTCGTGCAGACCAGAACCAGCGGATCGGGGGAAGTCAGAGCGGTTGCCTGACCGATGTTGATTTCTTTCATAGCAAAGTCTCCTTTCGATTTCAGGCCGAAATCCTTGATTTCTTTCGGTAGTTTTATTATACTAAGATCATAAAACAAATCAAGTACGCAGATTATTTTAACTAAGTGCGAAATACCATACCAAAGGAGCCATTCGATGAGCAATGAAATGTCTTATGCTGACTATGTGGAACTTGTCCATAACGGTATCACAACACAGGCTGGGAATTGTCCTGTGACGCCGCTTCTTGAAATGCTGCAAGGCCGCTGGAAATTTCAAATCATTTATGAATTGTGCATCCAAAGCCCTATCCGTTTTGGAGAACTGAAAAAGGCACTCGGCGGCATTACCAATACAATGCTGACTTCCTCGCTGCGGGAATTGGAGCGAGATGGGCTGGTTGACCGGGTACAGTTCAATGAAATACCACCTCATGTAGAATACTCACTTTCTAAGAAAGGAAAAGATTTACTGCCGGTCTTTTACGAAATGACAAAATGGGGCTTTAAGTATTTGGAGTAAAAGAAGCAGGGTTTGGGGCGGGCACGCCCCAACAAGAAGCTGTCCCAGAGGGACAAGAAATTTTCAAGAATTGAAAATTTGTGGCCACGGGACGATTCTTGCTCTCATGTTTCCTCTCATGTTTCCATTACCTGTGATTTTCAAGCACTGGAATTTTATGTAAAGCATGGCTATAAACAGGTGTTTGAATTATCAGAGTATCCCAAAACTATGCACTTTTGTTTGCGCTGGTCCTGCATCGGTTCAACGGCATTACGACCTTCTGAAAGGCGGCCGGGACCGCGTATGGGCTGTGGCTCGTGGTGGACTGGTACGATTTTCTGGTCGTGGACATCCTCATGGCACTGGTTTGATAAATTTTATAAACTGGCAAAGGTGAGTCCGGTGGAAAAGTCTGCCGTGTGGTTCCACTTCAAAGCCAGTGTGCGGGGAATGGTCCTTGGTTTGGTGGTGGCACCGGTCGTGGGACTGCTCGTGACCCTGCTGTAAAGCAGCAAAACAGAGGCCCGGCAGAGCGTGATTCGAACGTTCTGCCGGGCTTTTTCAGCGCGCGGTCTGGATGCAGTAGACACTGGAAAACTGATAGGGATAGGTCATGAGCAGGGCGCCATCGCACAGCACGGTGACGGTGTCACCGACGGCCAGGGTGTCCAGCGGCACGGCGGTGCCGTCCGGGGCCTGCAATTTTTCTGAGACTGCACCGAGGGAGTAGGCGTCCCCGGTAGCAGGATCTTCTGCATCCAGGCAATCGAAGTCCGGCTGAATTTTGGTGACGGTCAGGGTCACGGCGTCGCATTCGGTCCGCAGAAGATTCTGAATGGTCTGATAGGCGTCCGCTCCCTTCGGGGAGAAAAAACGCGCTTTCCGGCCGTTGACCTGGCAGATGCTGGTGCCGTCGTAGAAGGTGAGGGCCAGCACCGCAGGCTCCGGTAGACTGCCTGCGTACCGGAGGGTCACACTGCGGGAGGTTTCTCCCAGCGAAAAGGTGTCCTGGTTCCAGCAGGGCAGGTAGATGCCCTGGGTCAGGTAAGCGGCCAGCGCCTGATAGACCCCGGAATCGTTCCGCATCGGAAAATCGTTCTGCGCCTGCACGCCGCGCAGGTCCACGGTCAGTTCGTCCACCACGGCGGAGTTTTCGACGTCCCGGATGGGCCGGGCAATGGTGCGCCACTGCACGAGGGCGCCCGCCAGAAGAAGGAGCAGGACGGCACCCGGTACAAGGGCGCGTTTGACTTGCTTTTTCATAAGGAACCTCCGGTTCGGCAAAGAGGGAAAAGCGTTCTATCCGATATACGGAACAGATCATGGAAAAATTGCACAAAATAAGGTCCCGGAGAAGAAAGAATTCGGCGTTCCATACAGCGCCGTCAAAGACAAAAACAAACGAAACAAGGAAAATTTTTGCGGACTTGGAAAAGAATCTTGAAAAAGATGGAAAAAATGTGAAAGAAAATCGGCCAACCTACTTGACAACGGGAAATCCAATCCATTATAATATGCACCGTCGGTTAGTGATTGCTAATAAACAAACCGATTTTCTTTTGCTGTAAAAGTTAGTATAGTCTAACAAATTCAGAAGGTCGGTTGTGGGAAAAAGAAAGGAGTGTTTTCATGAAACCGAAAAAGATCGTTTCGCTGGTCCTGTCTGCCGCAATGGCATTCAGCGTGATGTCCGTTCCTGCTTTTGCAGCAGCGGCTGATGAGTCTGAGAACTGCATCCAGCAGATCGTGGACTCCCTGACCAGCTCCAAGTATACCTACCTGTACGCTGCCCTGGACTGGAATGAGTACTGGGCAAATGAGAAGGTCTACGCCGCAGGCAACACCAGCTCTTCCGCACAGCTGGACAGCCATGATGAGCACGACCTGGGCGCTTTTGACGCCGTTTCCCGTGCAACCACCAACCACGGCCTGCATCGCGGCAGCTTCCAGCAGGTGGCTACCATCTATGCAACCGATGGCACTTCCTACACCGTTTCGCACTGGTCTGACGATGGCAAGACCTTCTACCTGACCGATGGCACCGCTTATGGCTGGAACCGCGGCACCATCACCAAGCCGGACGGCACCACTGCCAAGATGGATCACTATGAGATCTCCGGCACCAAGTACGTTCCCGTCCGCGTGGCCAACAAGGACCTGGATGACTTCTGCTCCAAGTATGCTGTCGTGAAGAACGGCGGTGAGCTGGTGGGCGGCTATTCCGAAAACAAGCTGGTTTCCTATGAGCTGACCGCTGTTGTTGATTCTCACACCAACGGCCTGAAGTACGCCACCAAGAGCGGCGACGGCTACACCTTCTCTGCTGCCCACAACGGCACCGGTTCCGGCATCGCAGGTGCAGACCAGAAGACCGCCAGCGACCTGGTCGTGACCGTGCGCAGCGGCGATGACGTGGGCAGCTTCGGTGAGATGGTCCGTGTGGACCTGACCGGCAACTACGGCGAGCTGGGTTCCCGGATGCAGTCTGTTGTCTGGACCTACTATGGCAATGACAGCACCTACACCCACGCCAAGGCAACCTACGGCACCAAGTTTGCAGCCGACAACTGGATGCACAAGTCCATGGGCATCCAGCTGGGTCTGAGCGATTCTCTGCGCTGCCAGCTGCCGGAGGGCACCGATGGCACCGGTTATTGGACCATCACCATCCGCGCTCTGGGCTATGCGGACACCGTCATCAAGATCCAGACCACCAGCGACAACTTTGCAAAGCATGAACTGGCCGACGCTTCCGACCGCGCTGCGCTGCAGAACGTCGTGAACCAGGCACAGGCTCTGAACAAGAGCAGCTACTCCGCTGCAAGCTGGGCAAACCTGGAGACCGAGCTGGACGAGAGCGTGGAGCTGCTGAGCAAGGACACCCTGTACAAGGCTGCTGCTCTGGAGCAGGTCGGTCACCTGACCGAGGCCATCCAGGCCCTGAAGGCCTGATCGCCGTGCGCCTCGCCCATTTCTCATAAAATAAGAAACAAGGTCGCTCCTTTTGGGGAGTGACCTTGTTTTCCGTGTCTGAGGAGGAATTCCCATGAACCAGATCAAGAAGCTGCGCCCGCTGGTCCAGCTGGTGCCAGCCGTGGCGGTGGCCGCGATCGTTCTGGTCACCCTGCCCCGCACCCTTCCGGTGCTGGCGGAGGTGCCGGAACGGCTGAGTCCTGCCGTTTCGTCCAGCGCCGCCGTGGAGGAGCCGGAACCGGAGGAAGAGGACATTCTGCCCACCCTGCCCTATGAAGATGGTGTGTACACCGGTTCGTCCCGCGGTTACGGCGGCACGGTCCGGGTGCAGGTCACCATGGAGGGCGGCCGCATCACCGATTTGCAGATCCTGGACGCATCCCATGAGACCAGTGCATTCCTGCGCCGCGCCAGGCGTCTGCTGACCACCGTGCTCACGGCCCAGACCTGGGAAGTGGACGCGGTGTCCGAGGCGACCTATACTTCCCGGGGCATTCTGGGTGCCATCCAGAACGCCCTGACCGGCGAAGTGGTGAACAACCCGCTTCCGCCCAAGCAGGAGACCCCGGAACCCATCGTGGAAGAGCCGTTTGAGGCACCGTCTGCCTATCGGGACGGCGTGTATACTGCTTCGGCCCAGGGCTTCGGCGGCCCCATCACGGTGCAGGTGACCGTGCAGAACGACACCATCACCGACATTTCCATCCTGAGCCATGACGGCGAGACCACCTCCTACTTTGCCCGGGCGCGCAAGGTGGTGTCTGAAATCCTGACCACCGGCACACCGGACGTGGATTCCGTGTCCGGTGCCACCTATTCGTCCACCGGCATCCTGAACGCGGTCAAGCGGGCACTGGCCAAGGCGGCGGTGGATGCCGAACCGGTGGAAGAACCCGCCGAAACGCCGGTCACCGAGCCGCAGGGCGATGCGGCCGAGCCGGAAGGACCCACCTATGTGGACGGTGTTTACACCGGCACCGGCGAAAGCACCCGCGGACCGGTGACGGTCTCGGTCACCGTGACGGATGGCCGTGTGGCCGGGGTCACCATCGTACCGACCCAGACCGAACCGGAAGAAAAATCCTTCTGGGAAAAGGCAAAGGATGCCTGGAAGACGCTGGTCTCCGGCAAGCAGGACGATGCCGATACCGACGGCGGCTACTATCTGGCAGAGGAGCTGGAAGGCGCCATTCAGGATGCCCTGAAGCAGGCACAGTCCGGCGCGGCGGTCTCTGAGCCTGCGGAGGAGGAACCGGCTTCCCAGCCGGCGGCATCGGAAGCACAGCCGGAGACCCCGGCGGTACAGGAACCGGCTGCAAGCTCTGCGGCGGAAACGCCCGCACAGGAACCGGCTGCGGAAGTTCCGGCCGCTTCGGCCCGGGCGGAAGAACCGGCAGCTTCCAGTGCCCCGGCAGAGGAAGCCGCACCGGCAGCGCCGCGCTACCGGGACGGCACCTATACCGCCACGGTGGTCTGCACCGATGATGCGGTCTTTCACTATGACGTCCGGGTCACCATCACCGTTTCAGGCGGTGCAGTGACCGATGTGCAGGCGGTCAAAGAAAAGGACACGTCGGAGGAGCCGGCAGACAACCGGCGGTACCTGGACTTTGCCAGGAACGGCAAAAATTACGGCGGTGTGCAGCACCCGGGCCTGGTCAGCCAGATCTTGGAGAAGCAGAGCGCCGATGAGGTGGACCTGATCAGCGGCGCCACCTACTCGTCCAAGGCGTTGCAGGCGGCCGCACAGCAGGCGCTGGGGCAGGCAAAGTAAGGGGGAATGTGGAATGCGTCATAAGAATTTTCTCATCCGGACGGTGAACCTGCTGGCGATCCTGGCGGTGCTGGCCGTGTACCAGCAGACCGCGGCGGTGCGTGCCGCCGCCGTGGACCAGCGGCAGCAGGAGATCGCCGAGGTGGAAGCCTACAACGCTTCCATTCTGCAGGCGGAACAGGAAGAAGCCGAACAGGAGGCCGAAGGCGGCCTGCGGGACGGCACCTATGAGGGCAGCGGCCTGGGCTTCGGCGATACCATCACCGTGTCCGTGACCATTCAGGACGGCAGGATGACCGATATTTCGGTGGTCAGTGCGCCCGGTGAAGACCGGCCCTATTATAAGCAGGCCCTGACCATGCTGGACAAGATGCTGTCCGCACAGTCGCCGGAGGTGGACCTGGTGTCCGGTGCCACCCTGACCTGTGAGGGCATTCAGGAAGCAGTGGCGGATGCCCTGGGAAAGGCGGCAGTGTAAGATGAATGAAACCGAAAACAAGCCGCTGACTGCGGCACAAAAACGCCAGAAAGCCCAGAAGCAGCGCGTCTGGCTGCGGGCGGTGCTCCAGCTGATCTTCTTCCTGTCCATGCCGGGTGCCTTTGTGGCGGGCTTCTCCGGCGTGCGGCAGCTCTTCCTGCGCATCGGTGCGGGTGAGGTGCTGCAGCTGGACAGCTTTGCCCTGTCCCTGCTGGGCCTGTGCGGCTTTACGATCTTGTTTGGCCGCTTCTTCTGCGGCTATGTCTGCGCCTTTGGCAGCTTGGGCGATGCCGTCTATGCGCTGTCCGGCCTGGTGCAGAAAAAGCTCCTGCGCCGCAAAAAGCAGCTGCGTCTGCCGGAACAGGCAGTGCGCTGGGGCCAGAAGGTGAAGTATCTGGTGCTGGCAGGCATCGTGGTGCTGTGCGCCGCCGGGGTGTACGGCAAGCTGAGCGGCACCAGTCCCTGGGAGGTGTTCTCCCGCCTGACCGCTCTGCGCCTGCCGCCGGAGGGCTTTGGCGTCGGCATCCTGCTGTTCGTGCTGATCCTGATCGGCATGGCGGTGCATCCGCGCTTTTTCTGCCAGTTCCTCTGCCCGATGGGCGCGGTGTTCGCCCTGCTGCCGGTGCTGCCCTTTGCACAGCTGCACCGGGACGGTGAGCAGTGCATTCCGGGCTGCAATGCCTGCGCGAATCACTGCCCGGTGAGCCTGAAGCTGGACGAAGCCAGCCTGCGCAGCGGCGAGTGCATCGGCTGTGAAGCCTGCGTGGGCATCTGCCCCCGGGAAAACATCAGTCGGTGGGACATCCGCCGGGCCGGAAATACGGTGCTTCCGGTGCTGGCCAAGGCGGTGCTTTTCTTCTGGATGGGCGTGTGCCTGGGCTTCTGCCGGTTCTTCTGAAGGGGATAAAATCAAAGAGAGTGCAGTTCCTGTGAACTGCACCCTCTTTTTGTGTTGTTCAGCCATTCAGGCGGATCTCATAAATACTGCGCTGTGGGGTCATGCCATAGGATTCGTAAGCCCGTTCGGCGATCTTGTTGTGGCTCCAGATCATCAGTTCCACCCGGTCGGAACCGACCTTGCGGGCACGCTTCTGCACTTCCTGAAACAGGCCCTTTCCGATGCCGCGCCGCCGGTGCCGCGCATCCACCACCAGCAGATCGATGTAAGCGATCTTGACAAGCGGCGGGCCGTTCCGTTCCAGCAGGGAAGCAAAGCAGCAGCCGACCGGCTCCAGCCGTTCCAGCGCCAGAAAGGCAAGAATGTTGTCGTTTTCCAGCAGAGAATCAAAGGCTTCCCGGCTCATATAGTGATCGGCGGGCGAAAACAGATCCGGACGGCCCGCCGCATCGGCCTGCTGAAGCTGCAGCAGCAGCCGGTCCACAGCGGCATAGTCAAAACGGGTGATATCGCGTATCCACATTCTGCACACCTCCTGTCCCTATCTGCAGTATAGGACAGAAAGCGGGCGAAGGACTATCTGTTTTGTGCCATCTGCTATCAGGATCCTGCCAGATTTGCGGCGGAGCGTTACCGGGCATCGTCCGTGATGACGGTATCCAGCACGGTATGCCCCTGGGCGATGTGGTATTTCACGGCGGGCAGGTGCACGTTGGTGAAATACAGACTGGTGTTGGGGTCGCAGCCCAGCACCACCGGTTCTCCGGCACCGGTCACGGCACAGCGCAGGGTGTCACAATGGGCTTCAGCGGTGGAGTTTTCCACCGACTCGGCATAACCCGGTGCAAAATTCGGCACGGCAAAACCGCAGTCGTAGGCGTCGCAGGCAACCGTGCTGTCGATCTCGTGGTGACGGCGGTGGCCGTTGGCGGTGGGCGTGATGGTGGTGGTGACCTCAATGCCCAGGAACGGCGACCACTGGCTCACAACGGCTCCGGCTTCGATCTTCCAGCTTCGGCTCACCTTGCGCACGAACACGTTGTCGTCCAGAATGAAAGCCAGCATACTGTCCGGTGCGGCCTGGCACAGCACCTCGCGGCTGCGGGAAGCGCAGAAGCCAAACCGGGTGTCGTAGGCGAACTTGGCGTACTTCTCCGGGAACTGGCCGTGGCCGTGGCCCTCGTTGACGCCGGCGGCATAGGCGGTCACCCGGCCCGCCCGGCGCTGCACCAGCATATTGGCATAAGGCATGGGCTTGAGGGTGTCCAGTGCGGGCAGGGGAGCGGCTTCTGCGGACCAGAACGGATGCTCGTCCGGAAGGGCCAGCAGCAGGAAGCTCTTCATGCCCCAGTAGGGGCTGCCGGGGGCGTTATAGCGCTCGGCCATGTACATCTGCGGGTAGCAGTAGCCAATGGTCAGGATGCCGTCCCGGTCGAACATCTTCTGCTCCAGCCACCAGTTGAAGTTGCGCACGATGAGGCCTTTCATTACGGACAGGGGCAGCGGCTCCAGCCCGGCCCAGATGCAGGCCGCCCAGAAGCTGTTCTGGGCAAAGCGGTAGGTCAGGCTGCGGCCAAAGGGCAGAGCCGCACCGTTGGCATCGAACCAGTAAACGAACTGCTGGCTGAACAGCTCCGCGCGGTGGCGATAGAGGGCGGCACGCTGGGGGTCGGTGTCGGCGGCGAACCTGGAGTAGAGCAGGCCGTAATACTGGATGGCCCAGGGAATGTAGTAGTCCTTCTGGACGGAAGCACCGTCGGTGGACCAGCCGTCACCGCTGTAATAACTGTCGATCTTGGTCAGGCCGTCTTCCAGCAGCTCCGGGCTGTAGGGCATACCGACGCTCTTCAGCGCCAGATTGGTCAGGATGCGGAAGAACTGCCAGTTGCAGTCCGGAATGGTATGGTGATTGATCTGGTCCAGCCAGGCAGAGAGATTTTTCTTCTCTGCGTCCGACAGCGGCTCCCACACCTTTTCCGGGGCGGTCAGGATGCCGCAGGCAATGGCGGCCATTTCCACATAGCACTGGTCGTATTCGCCGGTGGTGCCCCAGTATTCGGGGCTGGCAGGGTCCGACCCGGCGGCAAGGCCCCTGCGGTAAATTGCTTCAAATTCCGGGTCTGAGCCGCCGCCCACCCAGAAGGGAACCAGCGCCCACAGCGGGCGGCTGAACGCTTCCAGCTCAATGGCGTTCTGGTTATAGGTCACGCCGGTCTCGCCCAGATGCAGCCGGGCACAGCCGGCGGAATAATGGGGCTTGAGCGGGTCGAGGAACAAATGCATCAGGGATACGAAATCAGCTTTGGTTTGTAAGTTCATTACCAGTACATCTCCCAATCTTTGGTCAGGCGGGTCAGCGCCTCCATATAGAAGTAATCGCCCCAGCTGGTGCATTCATCCACGCCCTCGGGGGTGCAGGTGTTGTAGGGACTTTTTTTACTGTAGGTGCCGTGCAGCAGCTGGCCGGAACCCAGGGTGCCGGGCTTCACGGCGTAGTTGGCCGCCAGAGAATCCAGCATCTGCCGGGCCAGGGTGCGCCACTGCTCCGCCTCTTCGGCACCGACGTACTTGGCGGCTTCCAGCAGGCCGCAGGCCACGATGGCGGCGGAAGAGGAATCCCGCGGCTCGCCGCTTTCCGGGGCAAAGATCATGTCCCAGCAGGGAATGAGATCTTCCGGCAGGCGGGACAGGTAGAAGTCCAGGGCCTTGCGGAACACCTCCAGGAATTTTTCGTCGTGGGTGTAGGTGTAGCCGATGGCACTGCCGTACACGCCCCAGGCCTGACCCCGCGCCCAGAAGCTGTCGTCCTTGTAGCCCTGGCAGGTGCGGCCGCCCTTGGGGGTGCCGTCCGGGTTCATGAAGAAGGTGTGGTAGGTGCTGCCGTCCGGACGGAAGGAGTTGGCCAGCGTGGTGGCGGTGTGGGCGGCGGCGATCGCGCGGTAGTGGTCCTTGCCGGTGGTCTCGCTGGCCCAGTACAGCAGCGGCACGTTCAGCATACAGTCGATGATGTAGCGGTAGTTGTCCGGGTCATCCATGGTGCCCCAGGCCTGCAGAAATTTTCCGCTGGGCTGATAGCGGGTCAGCAGCTGGTCAGCGGCGGCAATGGCAGCGTCACGGCCCTTCTCGCTGCCCACCAGCTTCCAGGCGGCAACGCAGGTGGGACTGTACAGGAAGCCCATGTCGTGGTGGTCTACCGAGACCTTGCGGGCGATGCGGTCCGCAAAGCTGTCCACCTGGATCAGGGCGGCGTTCTTGAATGTTTCCTCGCCGGTGGCCTCGTAGGCCAGCCAGATCTCACCGGGCCAGAAGCCGCAGGTCCACTGGTCGTTGGCACAGCCGGGGTAGATGCCGTTCACGCTGGAATGGTTCTGGCACTGCCAGGTGTACAGCGGAAGGTTGGTCTCCACCTGCCGGCAGGCATCGGCCAGCGCCTGCTTTGCTTCGGCATCGGTCATGGGATGGTTGGGATAGGTCTTCATGTTCATTCTCCTTCTTGCTTGAACCCGAACGTCGGAATATCTGCCCAGCGCTTCCGCAGGAAGTGTGCCCCCAGTTTGGGGCGGCGGTCCCGGGTGAACAGACCCTTCTTGTTGCCGTCTACCCGCATGGGACCCTGCACGGTGTCATAATCCGCAAAGTTCCAGACGAACTCGCCCACGAACCACGGGCGCTTGTCGAATTCGGCGTCCAGACGGCGGTAGAACTCCACCTGGAATTCCTCGCTGAACATTTCGGCCCCGGCGGTGTGCAGGCCGGCCACGGTGTCCGCGCCGTACTCACTCATCATGACGGGCTTGTGCTGGGCTTCCCAGAAATCCAGCTCCTGGTTCAGACCATAGCAGGCGGCGTCCAGATCACCGGACAGATTATACCATCCATAATACCGGTTGATGCACGCGATGTCCATGGTGCGGGTGGTGATATCTTTGGTGTAGTCGTTCTGGCAGCACACCAGGGTCACCGGGCGGCCCTGGGGGTCCAGCTGGTGGGCCAGCTCATAGAGCGGGTGCCAGTAGTCGTAAGCATCCTGGGGGAAGTGCTCCAGGTCCGGTTCGTTGCCCAGGCTCCACAGCACCACGCAGGGGTGGTTCTTGTCCCGCTGGATCATCTCGGTCAGGACCTGCCGGTGGTGTTCGGCAAGGGGATATTCTTTGTAAGGATTCACGGCTGTCCCGCCGCCGATGCCCACGGCCGGGGTCTCATCCATGACCAGGATGCCCTCCCGGTCGCACAGGTCGTAGAACTCTTCCGCATAGGGGTAGTGGCTGGTGCGCACCGCGTTGGCGTTGGCCCAGTGGAGCAGGTTCACGTCCTTGATGTTCAGCACCGGGTCAAAGCCCCGGCCATGAGCCGTGAAGTCCTCGTGCTTGCAGAAGCCTTTGAAGTAGAGCGGCCGGCCGTTCAGCAGGACCTGGGTGCCCTTTACCTCGATGCTCCGCACGCCGAAGGTCTGGTCATACTGGTCCGCGCCGCAGGTGATGTGCAGGGTGTAGAGGTAGGGCACGCCGGGCTTCGGTTCCCAGAGATGCACATCCGGGATGTGCAGAGTGCCTTTGGCCCCCTCCGCACTTGCGACGGCTGCGCCTGCCGCATCCAGCACGCGGACGGAGACCGGCACGCCGCCGGTCGTCTGGACGGCGTAATGAACGGTGCCGTCGGTGTGCGGCACCACGGTCACATCTTCAATGTGATCCGCAGGGGTCGTGCAGAGCCACACCGGGCGGTGGATGCCCGCATAGTTAAAGAAGTCAAAGTTGGGGCGGTTCTGGGGCGCGGCGATGCGCTTGGCGGCTTCCACGCTGGGAATGCCGGCGTTGTCCGACCCGAAGAACGCCAGCTGCCCGGCTTCGTTGCCCACGGGCAGGGTGCTGTGATCCACCCGGTTGTCGCAGGCGACCGTGAGCAGGGCGGTCTGGCCGGGGGCCAGCAGGGCAGTGACGTCCGCCTCAAAGGGGGTGAAGCCGCCCTTGTGTTCGGCCACAAGCTGACCGTTCAGCCAGACGTTAGCCGTGTGGGTGACAGCCCCGAACCGCAGGACGATCCGCTGCCCGGTGCAGAACGCGGGCAGGGTGACCGTCCGCTGATACCAGGCCCAGCCGTAGTGACGGCGCAGGGCCGTGGTCTGATCGTTCTGGTCGTTGTAGCTGGCCGGCACCGCAATGGGCTGTGGGTCCGGCAGCGGCTGTGCCGGGTCGAACTGGGCGGCATTCTCACTGCCCAGCTGGAAGTTCCAGGTGCCATTCAGGCTCAGTTTTAAACGGGATGGGTTTTGTTGTGGATATAACATAGAAATACATCTCCTGCCAGAACCCTCTCAGGCTCGCATTGCTCGCCAGCTCCCCCGAGGGGGGAGCTTTTTTATTTGTAACCGTAAGAGGCATAGAAGCTCGCCCTTCGGGAGAGCTGGCAAACCCGTCAGGGTTTGACTGAGAGGGTTATCAAAAAAGCGGGGCGCGGGCTTTGCCCACGCCCCGCTTACGGGTCCTGTGATGGAAATTAACCCTTGATGCCGGTGGACGCCACGCCCTGCACGAAGTACTTCTGCAGGGACAGGAAGACGATCAGGACCGGGATCAGAGCGACCACAGAAGCGGCCATGATGAGGCCGTACTCCGCAGAGTACTGGGTGATGAACATCCGCAGACCGATCTGGATGGTCTTCAGCTCGGTCTTGGTCAGGTAGATCAGGGGGCCGAGGAAGTCGTTCCAGGTGTTGACGAAGGTGAAGATGGTCAGGGTGGACAGAGCCGGCAGGCTCAGCGGCAGCATGATGTGCCACCAGATGCCGTACTCGCTCAGGCCGTCGATGCGGGCGGCTTCGCACAGCTCGCTGGGCACACCCTCATAGAACTGCTTCATCAGGAACACGCCGAAGGCGCTGAACGCCTGCAGGCACATGATGGCCAGATGGGTGTTGTTCAGGTGCCAGGAACTCATCATCATGAACTGGGGCACCATGTAGGCCTGCCAGGGCACTGCAATGGTGGCGATGTAGCCCAGGAAGAGGACGTTCTTGCCCTTGAACTGCATCTTGGCAAAGGCGTAGGCAGCGAAGGAGGAAGTGAACAGCTGCAGCAGGGTGACGACCACGGTGATCTTGACCGTATTCTTCACGAAGGTCAGCAGCGGGATCTGGGTCCAGATGTCCACATAGTTCTGCCAGCGGGGATTTTTCGGGATCCACTGGATGGGGAAGCCGAAGACGTCCTTGTTCAGCTTGAAGGAAGAGGACAGCATCCACAGGAAGGGCAGCAGCATACAGGCTGTGATGGTGATGAGGAAGAAATAGATCAGAAACTTGGAGATGAAGTTGCGCCGCTTCTGAGACGCATGGTTCTTAACGACTGCAGTAGACATGACTTCTTCCTCCTTTCTCAGTTCTCACCCTTGGAGCCGCGGAACTGGACGATCGTGACGATCAGCACCAGCACGAACAGCACCATGGAGATGGCACTTGCATAGCCGTACTTCGGCGTGTTGACAAAGGCGACATTGTAGATGTAGTACACCAGCGTCATGGTAGCCGTGCCGGGGCCGCCCTGGGTGATCATGTACATCTGATCGTACACCTTGAAGCCGGAGATGGTCAGCATGATGACCACGAAGAAGGTGGTGGGGCGCAGCTGGGGCAGGGTGATGTGCCAGAACTGCTGCCAGCGGTTGGCACCGTCCAGCTCGGCGGCCTCGTTCAGGTCGGGGTTGCAGCCCTGCAGACCGGCCAGGTAGATGACCATGTAGTAGCCCATGTTCTTCCAGACGCTGAACAGGATGACCGTGATCATGGCGGTGTCCTTGCCGGCTGCCCAGCGGGGCAGGTCTTCAACCGCCACATGGAAGAACTGGTTCAGGATCATGTTGATGGGACCCATGGAGGGGTTGAAGATCATGTTCCAGACCGCAGCCACGGCCACCAGGGAAGCAACATACGGGAAGAAGGCCACGGTGCGGAAGAAGTTGCGCAGTTTGACGTTCTGGTTCAGCAGCACAGCCATGGCCAGACTGCAGACCAGGGTCAGCGGCACGGTGCCGATGACGTAGACGATGGTGTTTTTCAGCGCGGCCTGGAAGATCTTATCGGTGGTGAACAGCTTGATGAAGTTGTCCAGACCGATGAACTGGATGGCATGGCGGCCATCCCAGGAGCAGAACGCCAGCGCGATGGCGAACACCATGGGCACCAGCGTGAACACGCAGAAGCCGATGAAGTTCGGCGCAATGAAGGAATACGCGATCAGGGAATCGCGTGTGTTTTTCTTGAGCACTTTACGGGGAGCTTTTTGCGCGGAAACTGCGGTACTCGCCATAAAAGAGCCTCCTTTCCGGCGGATGAAGGTGATTTCAAAGAAGTGGGGCGGGCGTATGCCGCCCGCCCCGGGTACGATGCTTTATGATGAAAATGGGAGGAGAAAGCGTGCAGCAGAGCTTAGCCCAGAACGGCGGGAACCTGATCGTTCATGTTCTGGATGCCTTCATCAACGGTCTCGCTCATGGTCATGATGGCGTCATGCTCGGCGTTCAGGATGGTCTCGATGTCGGATGCGTACTGGGTGTAGGGCATTTCCAGATAGACGTTGCTGGTGGTCAGAGCATCCACGGAGTTTGCATCATCGGGGAAGCCCTCGGTGGACTTGATGATGTCGCTGGTGGCGCTGGAACCGCAGGCCGGGAAGGTGCCGGTCTTGGCAATGGCCTGTGCACCCTCCTCGGAGACGCACCAGTTGATGAAGTCGGCGGCGGCGTCCGCCTTGGGAGAATCCACATTGATGGCCAGGCTGGTCACGGTGCCCAGGGTGGAACCGGCGGGTGCGCCTGCCGGGTGCGGGTACTTGACGATGCCCCAGTTGAACTTGGTCTCGGCATCCTTCATGTAGCTTTCCAGGGTGGAGATGAACCAGCTGCCCATGTTGACCATAGCGCACTGCTGATTCTCAAAGGCTGCAGAGTAGTGCAGGGAAGAGGTCTTCAGGTAGCCGTAGTCCATGCAGATGCCGTCCTTCTGCTGGGCGATGACCATATCGTAGGTATCCTTCATGAAGTCGTAGGTGCCGTCGATGATGGTGTGCTTGCCGTCCAGGATGGAGAACAGGGAAGCGGCGGAGCGCCAGGTGTGATAGTGGCAGCCGTAGACCTTGCTGTCACCGGAGCCGCTGGTCATCTTGCGGGCCAGAGCGTCGTAATCCTCCAGCGTCAGGTCATTGGAGGGGTACTCCACGCCGGCGGCATCGAACAGATCCTTGTTGTAGTACAGCACCCAGAAGTCACTGCGGAACGGCACAGCATAGAAGTTGCCGTCATCGGTGGTCAGCTGCTCGATGGTGCCGTTGAAATCGCCGGTGTCGCGGGTCAGCACATCGTTCAGGGGCTTCAGGTAGTCCAGATTGATCAGGTTTGCATAACCGGGAATGTCCTTGATGGTCAGGATGTCCAGGTCGGCGCTGCCGGCTAGCTGGGTGGCCAGAACGGTCATGTAATCGCTGGAACCCAGGTCGACCATCTCGATGGTGACATCGTTGTGGCTTTCCATGTAGCCGTCGGCCATGGCCTGCCAGTAGGGGGTGGACTCCTTATCCCAGACGGCCCACTGCAGGGTGACGGGGCCGGAAGCTTCGGAAGAAGCGGCAGTGCTGGAAGCAGCCGTGGAAGAAGCAGCGGTGGAGCTGGAAGAACCGCCGCAGGCGGTCAGGGCAGCAGCTGCGCCGCAGGCGGCGGCAGCGGTCAGGAACGAACGACGAGAGATCTTTTTCATAAGTCTTGTCCTCCTTCAGGGCAGTTCAAATCTCGTGCAGCGGATCTCCTCGTGCGGGGGAGCCGCTCGCTTTTGCTGATACCAGAATACCGCACAAGCAGTCCAAACGGAATGGAAAAACTTCGGGAGACACTGCATTTTTTTCGGGGGATTTTTCAAAAGATGTAATTTCTTATGCTGTTCCCTGCAAATTCTTGATATCCTGCACAGATTACAGAATTGTTACAAATGGAAACCGTAAAAACTGCACAAAAATCATCGGAAACTCCGTTGACAAAGCCCGGCAAACCTTGTACTGTATTAAGTGGAAAATCCAATCCGAAGGGAGAAGACTTCATGCAGACAGCCAACCACCGTTTCCCGCTGCGGCGGCAGATCGTGTGGAGTATGCGGATCTTTACCACGCTGACCTCTCTGGCCGTGGGGGCGGCACTGTTCATCCTCTCCAATCAGTATGTCCGCACCAATACCCTGCAGGCGGCGGAGTTCAACCTGCGGCTGGTGGCGGCCAGCATTGAGACCAGTTTTGAAAATGCGGACACCCTGCTCAACTGGGCATCGGTCAATGGGACAGTGCGGCGCTATCTGACCCAGACCGAGGTCAACGGCACCCAGACCATTGCCGCTTACAATGCAGCACAGGAAAAGTACTATTCCAGCCCGCTGCAGAGCAAGGTCATCCGCTTCTTTATCTCCAATGAAAATGACCGTCATCTGCAGTTCGGGCCGCTGAATGCATCCGCCGCCCTGAGCCGCAGCAGCGTGCAGCTGTTTCTGCAGGCCGGCTACGGCATCCACTTTGCCGAGGATCCGCTGCTGGGGCATCATCCGGTCTGCATTGCCATCAGTCAGCCGGTGCGCTCCAAACAGGGAACGATGCACCGGGGCACGGCGTATCTGGCGCTGGATCCCTCCATCATCACCGACCCGGCGGCGGGGTATACCATGGCCGAGGGCAGTGCGCTGTATTGGGAGATGGACGGACAGCTCTGGCAGATCGAAAACGGAGAACTGACAGCCGCAGAAAACATTCTGAGCGGCGTTTCCTATCAGGAACGCACCGAAAGCGCAGGACGGCTGCAGCAGTCGGCCTGGCAGGGGACGCTGCAGCGGGACGGAACGAAATACAGCGTCATCAAGATCCAGCTCGCCGGGCGGGGCGCTTCCCTGGTGCAGATCCTGCCGGAGGGCACGTTCCTGCAGCACCGCCGGGTGTACCTGTGGCTCATCGCGCTGGGCATTGCGCTGGTCTGGGGGCTGAGTTTCCTGATGCAGCACTGGCTGGAATGGGCCATCACCCGCCCGGTGGAGGCGCTGCAGAAGCGCATTGAAGCGGTGGGCGGCGGAAACTTTGCCCCGGATCGCTCGGTGGAGTGGAACAACGAGCTGGGCGACATCGGCCGGGGCATCAATAAACTGGCCGAAGATGTGGACGGCCTGATGAACCGCCGCATTGAAGATGAGCGCAAAAAACAGGAACTGGAATACCGGATGCTCCAGAATGAGGTGAACCCCCACTTTATTTACAATACCCTCAACAGCATCCGCTGGATGGCCACCATCCAGCACGCACCCGGCATCGCCGAGATGGTCACGGCCTTTGCCCGCCTGACCAAGAGCATTTCCAAGGGCACGGAAAAACTGGTGCCGCTGCAGGAAGAACTGGCCCTGCTGAACGATTACTTTACCATCCAGCAGTACCGCTACGGCGGCGATCTGGAGATCGAGGTCTCCCGCATCGAGGATGAGCGGCTCTGCCGGGACTGCATGATCCCGCGCTTTACCCTGCAGCCGCTGGTGGAGAATGCCATCTTCCACGGGCTGGAACCCAAGGGCGGCCACGGCAGTGTGCTGCTGGACATCTCCACCGACCCGGCCACCGGGGATGTGCTGCTGCGGCTGACCGATGACGGCATCGGAATGCCGCCCGATGTGGTGGCCCATCTGCTGGACGAACCCACCGAGGAAACCGAAAAGGCGGAAAAGTTCCGTCATGTCGGTCTCTGGAACGTGAACCGGCGCATCCAGTATTCCTTCGGCGAAGGTTACGGTCTGACCATTGAGAGCGAAGAAGATGTGGGCACCGAAGTGACCATCCGGCTGCCTTATCGGAAGAAAGGAGAAAATGACCATGCTGCGGATCCTATTGGTAGATGACGAGCCGCTGGTGCTCATCGGTCTGCAGGGAATGCTGGAATGGGAAAAGCTGGGATATACCATCTGCGGCACCGCCCGCAACGGCAGGCAGGCGCTGGAACTGATCGAGCGCGAGAAGCCGGACATCGTGGTGGCAGATGTGAAAATGCCTCTGATGGACGGCCTGACCCTGGCCCGCACCTGCCGGGAGCGCGGCCCGCTGCCGGCGTTCATCATGCTGACCAGCTTTGAGGAATTCGATTACATCAAGCAGGCCATGGGAGCCGGCGTGGTGGATTATCTGGTCAAGCTGGATCTGACCCCGGAGAATCTGCAGAGTGCGCTGGCCCGGGCGGCTGAAAAGGTCAAGAAGGAGCGCGCCCTGCTGGGAGAGCTGCCGGTGCAGGAAGATCTGTCTGAGAGCGTGCGCACCTATCAGGAACGCTTTTTTGTACGGCTGTATGCGGGGCTGTTTCAGGACGAGGACGAACTGCGGCAGTCGCTGCGGCACATGGAGATCGACCTGCAGAGCGACAGCTATCTGGTGGCGTCCTGCATTCTGTGCGCCAACACCGAAATGCCTCCGGCCCAGCAGCTGAAACTGAGTTTTTCCTGTGCGCGGATGCTGGAAAATACCCTGCAGAATTACCTGCCCTGCTATGTGACCGGTACGGACGTCCTGCGCTGCAACGTGCTGTTCTGCCTGACCGAAAAGCAGTGCCAGAACTACCGGGCCGTTCTGCGGCCGCTGCTGGAACGCGCCAGCCAGATCCTGTACAATTACTTCACGGTGCGGCTGCTCTGGGCGGTGGGACGCCCCACGAACGCGCTGCTGGGGCTGGCCCCGCGCTGCCGGGAAAACGCCCACCTGCAGCCGCTGCTGACCGAAGAAAACCCCATCCAGTTCGTGGAGGTCAGCGACGGCGATGCCACTGCCGGAAAGATGCAGGTGGTGGCGCAGGTGCAGGAATATATCCGGAATCACCTGTCCGAAAAGCTGACCCTGGCCGATGTGGCGGCGGTGTTCAATTTCTCCCCGAATTACCTGAGCCAGCTGTTCGGCAAGTACGGCGACAGCGGCTTTGTGGAGTACATCACCGAGACCCGCATCGCTGCCGCCAAGGAGATGCTGGAACGGGGCGATAAAAAGGTCTACGAGATCGCCGAGGAGCTGGGCTTTGAAAGCTCCTTCTACTTCTCCAAGGTCTTCAAGAAGGTCACGGGCCTCAGCCCCCGCGAGTATCAGCAGAGTTTGTAAAAGCCTTCCCCCTCAGTCATCATTTGTGTGCTGATACAGCACCCTTTAGGGTCGGCGTGTAGGGAACGCATTTATGCGTTCTGCAGTGTCCCCCTAAGCAGCAGTTTTCCTGCGGAGCGGATAAATGCGCCCCCCTACAATTTGAGTATGGTAGGCCAAGGGTCATCGTATAAAGATTTGCGGCCTCGCCCTCTCAGTCTCACTCCGTTCGACAGCTCTCCCAAAGGGAGAGGTGGCATCGCGTCAGCGATGACGGAGAGGGCGAGCAATTTATAGAGGTGCAATTACTTATGGTTACCGAACGTCTTTCTTACCTTCCGAACACCCTGCCGGACTACCGGCCCTTTGCCCCGGCGGCAGACCGGGCCGTGTGGGAGGGCTTGCCCCAGCCGGTCAGGACCCGTTTTTTGAAGGCCGGGGAAGAAGCCCTGCCCCGGCCCATCGCGGCTCTGCCGCTGTCCCTCTGGCGGGACTTCCTCCGCACCGGACAGCGCACACCCTGGGAGGATGCCTATTTCTCCCGCCGCACCCGGCTGTGTGCGCTGGTCTGCGCCGAGTGTGTGGAGCATGAGGGCCGCTTTCTGGACGCCATCGCGGACACCGTATGGGCCGTCTGCGAGGAGAGCGCCTGGCAGCTGCCCGCCCACAACAGCTACATCCGGGACACGCCTCAGCTGCCCTTGCCGGACACGTCCCGGTCCATCGTGGAGCTGTTCGCGGCGGAGACCGGTGCCCTGCTGGCCCTGACCCGCTATCTGCTGGGGGCAGAGCTGGACGCCGCCCTGCCGGGCTTTTCCGCCCGGGTGGAACGGGAACTGAATGCCCGCATCCTGACGCCCTATTTCCGGGAGCATTTCTGGTGGATGGGCAACGGGGACGAACCCATGTGCAACTGGACGAGCTGGTGCACCCAGAACGTTCTGCTCACCGTTTTTCTGCTGCCCACCACCCAGGAGCAGCGGCAGGCGGCGGTGAAACAGGCGGCGTACAGTCTGGACTGCTTCCTGAAGGACTACGGCCCGGATGGCTGCTGCAACGAGGGCGCCCAGTATTACCGCCACGCGGGCCTGACCCTGTGGGGCTGCCTGGACGTTCTGTCCGCCGTGGCCCCGGAAGCCTTCCGCCCGCTGTTCCGGGAGGAAAAGATCAAGAACATCGCCGAGTACATCCGCAACGTCCATGTGGAGGGGCCGTACTACCTCAACTTTGGGGATTGCAGCCCGCTGGCCGGGCGCTGTGGGGCGCGGGAATACCGCTTCGGGCAGGCTGTGGGCAGCGACGCGCTGTGTGCGCTGGCGGCGGAGGACTTCCGGGCCGACCCGGACCCCGACCATCTGGAAAACCCGGACGATACCACCCACATCAATCTGTGGTATCGGCTCACTACCGCCTTTGCACAAGCGGAGCTGACGGCCTGCACCTTGCAGCAACCGGAACAGGGCACGGTATGGTATCCCAGTGTGGGGGTGTATGCGGCCCGGAATGCCCGCTGGGTGCTGGGAGCAAAGTTCGGCTCCAATGGCGACAGCCACAACCACAACGACACCGGCAGCGTCACCGTGTACAAGGACGGCAGACCCTTCCTCATCGACATCGGGGTGGAGAGCTACACGAAAAAGACCTTCAGCCCTCAGCGGTATGAGATCTGGACCATGCAGAGCGCCTGGCACAACCTGCCCACCTTCAACGGGGTGCAGCAGCTGCCCGGCACAGAATACGCGGCCCGGGACATAACGGTCACCGCAGAAAGCATCGCCGCCGAGCTGGCCGGGGCCTATCCGCCCATTGAGGGCTTGAAGACCTACCGGCGCACCCTTCGGCTGGAGGAAAACGGCATCGTCCTGCGGGATGAGACCGACTGGCCGGGAACCGTGGAGCTGACCCTGCTCACCGAACAGAAGCCGGAACCGGCGGCGAACGGAGTTTCGGTGGGAACGCTGGGCCGCATCTGCTTTGACCCGGACCAGGTCAAATCCGTGGTGACCCCGGTGCCGGTGACCGACCCGCGTCTGCGTACCGCCTGGCCGGAGACCATTTACAAAATCTCGCTGCGGTTCCAGACAGAACTGCAGCTGGAACTGAACTAAGGAGAAGCGATTATGGAGACCATCAAGCTGAAAGTTCTGGACGAAGCGGGCCATACCCTGATGACCTGCGATGCCGACACCAACGTTTCGCTGGTGTACACCAACGAGTATCACCCCGGCGACCGCATCGCGCTGGAGATCGACCACCCCGGTCAGTACTGCGTGGTGCAGTTTGAGGACACCATGCCCGCCGCCCTCGTGTATGTGGTCAAGCGGGAGATCAATTTCCACATCCCCTTCGGCGAGCAGGCCATCACTTACTCGCCCAAGAGTTTTGTGGGCAGCCGCCATGTCATCCGTGCCCGGCTGGCCACCCCGGAGGAGATCGCAGCCCGGCGGAATCTGGCCTTCAACTGCTACGATGAACACGGCGACACCGGGTTCTACCCCCATGCCAGCGCCAATGTGGAGACCCGCGGCGAGGCCGTGTTTGCGGCCCGCAACGCCATCGACGGCATCTTCGAAAACAGCGCCCACGGCGAGTATCCCTACCAGAGCTGGGGCATCAACCGGGACCCCAACGCGGCCCTGACCCTGGACTTTGGCCGGGAGGTGCTGCTGGACGAACTGCGCATCACCGAGCGGGCGGATTTTCCCCACGACAACTATTGGGTCAAGGCCACCGTGGAGTTCTCGGACGGCAGTGTGCTGGACATCCCGCTGGTGCAGAGCCGCAGGCCCCAGAGCGTGACCTTTGAACCCAAGCGGGTGCGCAGTCTGGTGCTGAAAGACCTCCTCCAGGCCGAGGGAACTTCGCCCTTCCCGGCCCTGACCCAGATCGAAGCCTTTGGCACCGAGGTGAAGTAAGATGAGTATGTATGATGCCCTGTATGGGCGGGAGGGCCGCGGTGTTGGCCCCGGAGAGCCGGAGAAAAAAGGCTTTGCACGGTTCTGCCAGATGGTGGGCCGGGACCTGGGCCAGCTGCTGGGCACCAACCTGATGGTCTGCGTGCTCTGCCTGCCGGCGGCGTTGGGGGTTTCGCTGGGCGTCACCCTGCTCAGCCTGCC
>OLPV01000954.1_pt1 | contig 23024 bp, 14 predicted proteins | sample 1671961 | NCBI WGS metagenome assembly OLPV01 (sample SAMEA3136630, study PRJEB25190) | human gut metagenome | biome: human gut; feature: human-associated habitat; material: faeces | place: Austria | collected 2013
TATAAATCACAAAACTGGCAGCGCCTTCAGGCGATGCCTTCCTGATTAAAATTAAAATTTTAATCAGGAAATAGTATCAGGTTCTGGGGATAATGTTCTTGTAGATCCGGGAGTTGGTATAGACCAGATAATCACTGGCGTTGCTGCCGCTGATGGCGTTCTGGTTCTCGTCCAGCAGCTCCGCTTCCAGACGGATCTTGTAGTTTGCGTAGGTCATGCCATTGGCTTCCAGTGCCGCGCCCGCCAGCAGGAACATATCCGCGGAAATTTCCAGGGGCACGTTCTTGTCAAGGACATTGTCCAGCCGGAAGGTCACCGTGTAGGTGGCGTTCACATTGTCCTCGATGTTGGTGGGATTGGCCGCCTCGATGACCTGTCCTGTTTGGGAGTCCGTGTAGCGCAGACCCAGCTTCATCTTCTCCCCGGTCAGGCACTTGCCCCAGGGAACTGCCGCCCCGTAGCTGACAAAGGGCTGGGTTCCGGTGTTGTTCCTGGGAGACAGGGTCAGGGTGCACCGCAGATACCTGGCATTTTCCGCTTTGCTCACCGCGCTGACGTTGTAGCTGGCGGCGGACAGCAGCTCCGCCGAATCGCCCTCGAAGCCGTTGATGCCCAGCTGGTTGATGCTGTCCATCTCGGTGTCGCCCACGGCATCGTAGTTCAGGGAGGCCACGCTGACCTCGCCCCGGTAGAAGTGCCGATGCAGGGTGTCCTCGGAGGGCGGCTGGGTGCTGAGGGTGGAGCTGGTCAAGGTCTGGGGCGTGTAGGACAGCGTCGAAGTAACCGCCATCAAAATACCGTCATTCTCGCTCTCCCGGGTGGGGAACTGATCCACATAGGAGGAAGCAAAATCCAGAGTCAGCTCCGCCGTCAGCTCCACGGCGTGCGCCTGAATGTCGCCGCAGGGGATCTGCGCCGGGAAGGTCAGCCGGTAGGAGCGAGTGGCCGTGTCCACAATGTAGTGCTCCGTCCAGGTTTTCTCGCCGTAGCGGTACACCGCCGTGATCTGGGTGCCCGGAGTCAGGTTGACCTGGGTTCTGGTGTTGCCCTCATAGCGGTAGAACACCAGATTGAAGCACTGGTACAGGCTCTGGTCACCGGCGTAGTTCTGGAACTGCTTGGCACTTTCCGCGTCCTTGAACCGGATGGTCGCAGTCATGTCGGCCTTCACCTGGGTGTTGCTGTCGGAGATTCTCTCCAGCTGGCTTTCCGCCGTGGTCAGGCTCACCGTCTGGCTGAAGCAGGAAGCGATGACAATCCGGTTCTCGTCAGCGTTCCGGGCAAAGCCGTTGGTGGGGTTCGTTTCGCTGGCGGGAAGCCGCTTGGTAGGCAGGCCGTTGCCGACAGGGTTTGTCAGCCGGTCGTCACAGGTGAGCAGAATGTTCAGCAGCTGCTGGCTGTTCGCCGGGGTCTGGAGGGTCAGGTAGTACCGTTCAGAAAGTTCTCCGTTCCATTCTCCCACGGTGATAGCGTACTGGGTCTGATTCTTGTCCTCGTCGGTGGCCTTCCGGTAGTAGGTATCGCCGATCTGAACCGTTGCCTGGGTTTTGTCCGCCGTTATCACGAACTTGCCCGTCAGGGTTTCGTCCGCCTTTTCGGCCTCCGTCAGTGCCCTGGCCGTCAGAGGCAGCAGCTGGCTCAGCGTCACCGGAGTCCAATTGGTTCCCGCCTGATCCCGGAAGCTGGTGAATTTCAGCTCAAAGTAGCTGTCCACCTGCTGAAGAGCCAGGGAAGCGGTGGCGTACCAGGCTTTATCCTGATTGTTCCGGTCAACCAGCACCAGTCGGGTATCATCCGGCAGTCTGACGTTCAGCCGGAGCTGCTTCAGGAAGTTCCACAGCAGATTCTCGCCATCGTTCACCGCCTTCTGCCATTCCTTCCGGGTGCGGGTGTAGTCGAAGCCCAGAAGGGCCGTGACCTTCTCGTTGTCCGAGGCAATGGCCAGCCGGTTCAGATCGTCATAATTGCTCTGAATGTAGCTGGTGCCGGTCAGCGCCGAAGCCCAGAACCGGAAGTTGAAGACCTTCTTGATCATCACCGGCAGGTACAGGGTGTAGGCCGTCTGGCTGGCATCCGCCGGGTTGGCAAATTCCGCCCTCAGCAGGGTAAACCGAGCCATCTGGTTGTCGTACTGGCCGTTGAGCCGAATCCGCTTGGTGGTTTCATTCAGGGTAAAGCTGCCGTCCTCCTGGGACGCCTGCCACTGGCCGCCGCTGTAGACGTAATTGGTCAGGGACAGTTTCATATCCGCCGGGGGTGCCGGATCCAGATCATTGGTGATGGTCTTGCCGTACATTACCCGGTTGGTCAGCAGCGACAGGGCACTGTAGAGCGCCCGGTTGGCCTCGTCCGTACTGGTGGTGCTGATGACGAACACCGGGAAATTGCCGCCGGTGTAATCGCCGTTGTCGCCGTCGCCGGTGAAGCTGCCGAAATAGGCCATATCCGAGGGCCGATTGGTTTCGGTGTCCGTCAGGTATTTCCGGGCTTCCTCCACCGCCGTGTGGGTCAGATTCCGGTTTTCCGTGCCGCCGCTTTCGCTGCGAACCTTCTCCCCGATGGGGGTCGCGCCGTCAAAGCAGGCACCGTCGCCGGTAACGTTTTGACCCAGAAGCGCCGTCAGAGGGCTTATCGGATTGGTGGTCACATGGGGGTATGCGCTCAGGGTGGTTTCCTCCTGGACACCGGTGTAATCCGAGCGAACCAGGTAATCCCCGGTGCTCAGAGCCGTTCCAAAGTCCTGGGTGGGCACGGTGTTTTTCGCTTGCACCAGGCTGACGCCGGTGAATTTCAGCGTAAAGCTGTAGCCGCCATTCGGGCTTCTCTGTCCGCCGAAGATACCGGTGTTTTCGCTCTTTCCATTGACCAGGCCGATGGGAAGCGTCCCCGTCCATTCGTTGGGCACATTCCCCCGATAGCCGTTTTGTCTGTCGTTCAGCAGATAGCCGATCCGGTTGTCCTTCAGCAGAATATTCGTACCCGTCAGGTTGGCAGTGCATCCGCTCAGGTAGCCATACAGGCCGCCTGCGCTGCTTCGGGAATTGCAGGCGGCAATGTCGCAGTTTTCAATGGCCAGATTGTTCATCTGAACCTTCGTCGCATAGTTCTTGTTGTTGCTCTGGTTTTCCACCTGACCCACCGCGCCGCCGGAGGCTCTCTTTCCGATGATTGCCGTATGGTTCAGACGGATATTGCTAAGGGTCATGCTGGGATACAGGCAGACCACACCCAGCAGGCCGCCGGTAATACAGTCGCCACTGCCGCCGCCCGCGAGAATATGAACGGAGCCGCTCTCGGAGCCGACGCTGACCTGATCGATGGTCATCAGTCCTCCCGGGTTCTTCATCACGCCGATCAGGCCGCCCAGCTGTCTGCCATTTGCCATCCGGACAGCGGAGCCCGATTCCCCGCCGATGGTCACATCCGAAACGGAAAGATGGTAGACCGCGTCACTGTTTGTTCCCCGCCAATCGGTGGTTTTGGCATCGCTGAGGAAACCAAACAGGCCGCCTACGTCGGCCCTCGCGTTTGTGTTTTCCGCGCCGATCAGCTCCACCTTTCCTTCCAGGTGGACGCCCTTGACGGTTACGGTCTGACGCTTGGCAACGTTCTCGTAGCCCACCAGACCGCCTACGGTGGTGTCATTCGTCCCGGTGACGGTGCCCGTTACCTTCAGATTCCGGATGGTCATAACGGCATCGCTTTCCGCCGGGTTGATTTCCAACGTGCCGGTGCTGTCGTCATAGCGATGGATGTGGCCGAAGAGTCCTCCCGCATCCTGACGTCTGGTGTTCTCCACTATCATGCAGAAGGGGGCTGTCGCCCGGATATCGCCGTCTGTCAGCTCCACATCCTGGGTGTTGCTGACAGTTACCTTTGTCGCCGCGGAGTAGCCCGCGAAGCCGCCGGCCATAATCAGCGCCCGAACGGTCAGATTCTCATAGGTGCAGTCGATAAACCTGGCTTCGTTTTTGAACTGGGTATTAAACCCGATCATGCCAATGAAGCCTCCCGCGGTGGTGCAGCCCAGGGAGTCAGCGTTGACGCTGGCATTTTGCAGCGTAACCCCATTGAGGATAACGGCGTTGGTTCGGTAGGCGCAGAAGCTGCTGATGAGCATACCCGCCGCCGCCATATTGGCCCGTTTCGGCGGATCCCACAGGATGCCGTTGTTATCCAGGATATTGCCTGCCTGGCAGGGCTTGCCATTGCCGTCAAAGTAGGTGATTCCGGTCTTTCCGGAGAGAATCAGGTTGGAGAAGGTGGCGTCCGGGGCATTGCGCACCGCCAGGAACAGGCCGGAGCCGCTGACCGTCCATTTGTTCTTCTCCGTCACATACTCGCTGCGCTGCTGGTTCAGGGTAATGACCGCCCGATTGCCGTCGGATTTTTTTCCGTCCACTGTCTGAATATGCAGCTGGCGGGTATAGTCGTTCGGCGAGCCGACGCTGATGCACACATAGCTGCCGCCGATTCCCCGGAAGCCGTTGCCGTAACCCGTCATGTCGCAGTCCGCCGTGAACCGGATGGTAAGCAGACGTCCCAGGGTAGCCAGCGTGCTGAAATCCCCGGACACATATTTGCTCAGATAGCACTGGGACGCGTTCTTCGCTGTCAGGCTGACCCCGCCAAGGCAGGTGTCGTCCTTCCGGGCGGCAGTGCCAGTCATGGCATAGCTTCCGATTCTGGGGCGGCTGAAGCTGTAGGCCTCATAGCCGTTCATCGCCGCGGCGCCGCTGTTGGCAATGGCGGAAAGCAGCCACAACCCCTGTGCGTCCTTCACCGTAGCGGTGACATTGTTGCCCGACCGGGAAATCGCCAGGTGGGAATTCAGGTCAGCCCCGGAGGAAATATTGGGAATTTGGTAATTCTTATTCGTATTGTCCAGGGAAACGCCGTCTCCCAGCACATAGCCGTCCAGCACCCGTCCCACATAGGGATTGTAGTAGAACTGGCCGCTGGTTTCGGCGGCCTTCCCTCCGGTCAAGCCGGAGCCGATTTGCCCCCGGAACACCACGCCGCCGCCGTACTTGTTCTTGCCGCCGTGGCTGGTTCCGCTGAAAGCACCGCCCACAAGTCCCACATAGCCGCCCACCGCCGCCAGATAGGAATGGCTGCCCTTGGTCTCCGGCAGGTTCGCAATGGAAACCGAAACGCTGTCCAAAATGGTGTCGCCGCCAAAGGCATAGCCCACTACGCCGCCAAAGAAGGCAGGGCTGATTTCGCTGCTGGGCGGCTCGTTGCAGCTCAGGGAAATACTTCCGGTATATTCGATGGTGATGTTGCGAACCACGCTGCCCATGCTGTACTTGACCAGGCCGCCAAACTGGCTGGCTGTGCTGCCCGGGATGGTGAAGGTGTGACCTCCGCCGTCAATCTCGCCGCCGAAGGCGATAATCTGACTGCCGGTCTGGCCGGTGGAGTCCGCATGACCCAGACCATCCCAGCTGTTGTCGGCAGTAATGTCCTTTTCCAGCTGGTAGTGGGCGTTTTGCAGATAGAGCCGCATAACCGCCGGTTCCACGCTGGTTCCGTCCTTGCCCTCCCATTTGCCGGAATCCGGCGAATAGGTATAGCTTACATGTCCACCGTTCACATTGTACCGGGTGTGCTCGTCCGTATCCGCAAAGGACTGCTTCTTTTGGACGTTTGCCAGCACCTCGGTGTCCAGATACACCGGCCAGTTCTCGGCGGCGCCGTCCCGGAGCACCAGATTCAGGGTCTTCAGCTGGCTGAACTCGGTGAGGATATAAGGATCCGTCCGGGTTCCGCAGCCAATCTCCAGTCCGGTGGTGTTCAGGTTCACATCCAGCTCGTGCTGGGTGCTGCCGGAGACGGTCAGATTTTCCGATTGATTGACATAACGCTGATAATCCTGATAGAAGCTGTTCCAGCCGTCGGCACTGCCGCTGACCAGTTTGTCTTCCAGCTTTCCGCCGTAGAACCACCGCTGCTCATTGTTGTTCCGGCCGTGTATGTTGCCTGTGGTGGAGTTGGACAACTCCCGGCCCAGGGTGCTCTCATCCTTCTCCGCCTCGGTAAAATTATAGACGCCGCTGGAGGCCTCCACATAGTCAAAGGACTCCAGGAACAGGGCCCGGCTGAAAATGCAGCCGGTCGTGCCATACTGCACGGCGTTGTTCCGTCCGGGGCGACCATCCAGGCACATCTTCTTGAAGGTCAGCCGAATTTCCTTGCCGGTATTGCCGCCCACCCTGCCGATGAGACTGCTGGCGGCATATTTGTCGGTGTTCAGATCCTCGTAGCCGGTGGAGGTTTCCACGCCGTTCATGTCCAGGGTGCTGTAGCTGCCCAGGCTGCAAATCAGCAGGGGCTTTTCCGCCGAACCGGAGCTGACCCGGATTCCCGCCAGATCCACATTCTGGATTGTCAGATTCATCCGGGCATAGATGGAACTGCCGGTGAAGGGGCCGCAGCATAAGGCTCCCGTGCCGGTGGCACTGCGCCCCACAGTGCCGGACAGCTTCAGTCCGTCTACGTTCAGATTCTGGTCTTTATCCGTCGCCTTGCCGCCGTTGAAGATGCCCGTGTGCATCTGATAATGCTGGCTGTTGGATTGCCCCAGCGGCTTGTTGTTCGCACCCGTCTCGAAACCGTTCATGGTATCATAATCGAAGGTAATGGACGCGTTTTGGATGGTGGTATCGTTGATAAACGGGGTGGGGTAGAAGGAATAGCCGCCCAGGTTGATCTCCTCGGAAATCACAAAGCCCCCGGTCTGTGCGGAGAAATACTTGCGCAGGCCGTTTTCGCTGTCGTGGTAGGCATTCCAAAGCATCAGCTTAGGCGCGGTGTCCACAGCGCCCAGATTGGGGCTTTCGCCGATGACCCCGGTTTCGGCATCCTTGCCCAGCGCGTCCCGGTAGGCATCCAGATTATAGTAGTACCGGGTCTTTCCGTTAACCCAAGTTCCCCCCAGCTGAGACTGATAGGTATTGCAGCCGGTTCTGTCGATGAGGGCATGGCCGGGAAGGGCAATGGACACAATGCCGTTGTTGTTTGCGGACTGGTTGCTGCCCACAATTTCGTCAAAATACTGGGAGCTGCCGATATTCACGGCAGTGCCCTCGGCCTTGTAAGCGTCCTCCCGGATTTCCAGGTACAGGGCGGTGTTCCCGTTCTTTTCGCCCTTGGCCACAATCAGACCGCTGGGGGCGTTCTGCTCGGATTTGCCGGTGAAGGCATTGCCGCTGACAAAGTGAATGCCGTAGGGCTCCGCCGCCGTGCCCTTCTCCACCCGCCAATAGCCGGAGCCGGTATAGACCAGGCCGCCGAACCGCGCGTTGGAGCCAGCGTTCAGAGTGCTGTTTTTCACGGAAACCCCGGTGATGGTGGCCGTGGTGTTGGGCCATTCATAGCCCAACAAGCCGCCGCTGGCGGAGTTGGAGCCGGTGGTGATTTTCAGGCCGTCCACAGTCAGGCCGTTGATGGTCATGGTCTGGTTATCGCCTCCCATGGAGGCAACCAGGCCGCCCACCGCGGCGTCCGACCAGCCCGCGTCCGCCTTGTCGATGGTGCCGGAAAGGGTGCAGTTTGTTGCCGTGATTTTGGCTTCGCCTTCGCATTTTGCGCAGAAGCCGCCCAGATAACACTGGGATTTGGTGGAATCGATTATTTTCCCCGTCCACTGGCAGTCGGTGAAGTCTGCCTCCTTGGCGGTGGCGAGCAGTCCCGAAACCCTGCAGCCCCAAAGGTTGTTGGTCTGCGCCTCCGTTGCGTCCAGCAGCGTAGTCGCGCCGCCGGTGACCTGGGTCAGGGCAGCCCTGCCCTCGGTCTCGGCGCACAGTGCGCCGATGTACAGGGCAGCGTCCGCATGGGCAGTGATACTGCCCTTCAGGGTAAGATTGGAGGCGGTGAGAGTCGTGGTTTTTGTAAAGAGGCCCTGGCGGTCGTGGTTCGTGCCGCCGGTGTAGACCGGGATATCCGGCAGGGTGACGGTGTGACCGTTGCCGTTCAGCGTAACGCTGATTTTCTCGGCATTATTCACATCCCGCTGGAAGCCGGTAATGCCGATATTCTCCAGATCATTCACATCCGCGGTCAGGTTAACGGTCTGGGCCGCACCGTTCTGGATGTCGCCCCCATCAAATTTCAGGGAGTTGGTTTCATTCAGCTGATAGCGCAGGGCCAGCGCCGCAAATTCGGCGGCACTGCCCACCGTGTAGGTGCCCTCAGAGCCGTTGGGAGCCGCCACCGTGACGGTGCGCAGGGTAGGGTCATAGGTCAGCACGCCGGGCAGATTGTCGGAGCGAACCACCTGACCCCAGCCGCCGATGTCATTGGTGGTGCCCTTCTTGGGGGTCCAGCTCTGGTCGGTGTAAACCAGGGTATTGTCCCGGTCGCCCAGCACCCAGCCGTTTTTGCCGCCGGAGCCGGGCTGATGGATGGTGATGTCCTTGCCCAGGTACAGCACACCCTTTTGCATGTAGCCCACCAGGCCGCCGCTGGCACTGTTTCCGGGAAGGCCGGAGGCCGTCACGCCCGACAGCCGCAGCATATGGCCGCCGCCGTCCAGCTTGCCGATGAGGCCGCCTACGTTGTTCGCCGCATTGTTGTTTGCGGTGCAGGTGGGTGCGGCCTTCTGAACTTCAATGTAGGCACCGCCGCTGCCATATACGCTGCCGATGAGGCCGCCGTAGGAATCATTTCCGTTTCCGGAGAGGGAAACTTCCCCGGTATTCACAGTCAGAGACTGCGCCGTCAGAGAATTTGCCTCGTATCTGCCCACCAGGCCGCCCAGGCTGCTGCCCTTGGCGGCGGTGACGGTGACGGCCTTCTCCCCCTTCAGGTAGAAGTCCCCGGCGGTGTTTTTCACATAGCCGTACAGACCGCCTACGTTTCCGTTGCTGTCGGACAGGTTCACGTTTACGCTGGGGTAGCCGGTGCTGCCGTTATAGTAGTCCCCGGTTTTGGAGTAGGTATAGCTGCCGATCAGGCCGCCCGCCGTGGAGCTGCCGGTAATTTTCGTGGCAGTCACCTCCGGCATACCGCCGTCCAGAACCAGGTTTTCCCCGAGGCCGACCAGGCCGCCCGCATTCTGGGTGGCCGTAACGGTACCGCTAACCGTGACCTTGGCGCTTCCGGACAGGCCGGAAAGCCGGGCTCCGTCCTTCATTTCGCCCACCAGGCCGCCCGCATTGCTGCCGCTCAGATTCGTTTGGACGGTGAGCTCTTCGGTTTCGGGCAGGGTAAGGGCAGAGCCCTCCGCCATCCGACCCACCAGGCCGCCTGCGCTGCCGCCGGCTGTTACCTCGGTGACATTCAGAGCCAGGCTGCCCGTCACCGTCACCTGGGCGTTTTTCCCCATCTGACCTACCAGGCTGCCGCCGGTGCCGCCGGCGTCGATTTTGCCGGCGCAGGTCAGGCTGCCAAAAACCGTCAGGGTGGCATTGTCGCCCATTTCGCCCACCAGGTCACCGGCTCCCCCGGCGGCCTGGATGGTTTTCTCCGGGAAACTCAGGTCGGGCTTTACGGTCAGAGCCGCGCCCTTGCCCATTTTGCCTACCAGGCCGCCGGCCGCGCCGGAGGTGGCCATGACAAAATACTCCGTTTCCTTCGCCGTGATTTGTTCATAGTGCTCTAAGGTCAGCTGTGCGTTTTCCCCCATGCTGCCGCAGAGCAGACCTGCGTTTTCGGCCTGCACCGGATACCAGTAGCCGTCCTTCACGGACAGCGTCATGGCGCTTCCGGCTTCCATGCTGCCGATAATGGGAACGCTGTAGGGCTGAACATCCTCTGCCCGGGAGTTGTAAACGGCAATCTTCCACTCCGAGCCCGTTCCCCCACCCGTCAACACCTTGGCAAGGAGAGCACCCTCCGCGTTGTTGTCGGTCAGCTGCAAATAGCCGCCGTTTGCGGAGTTATTCACCGTGCAGGTAGCCTGAGAGGAAAGATAGTTGAAAAGAGGCCGGGACAGGGTAAGGCTGGCTTCCGCGTCGCCGTTGAAAATCAGGTTCCCGGCAAAGGGGGCACTGCTGCTGCCCAGACCCAGAAACTGATCCGCTACGGAGGACACGTCGCCGGACTTGAAGACAATCTCAATATTGCTGTCTGCGTAGTCGGAAGCGGGCAGAGTAGAAAGACCCACCAACTGGGCAAGGGAATTGATTCGATAGGTGTTGCCGTTTTTTTCGGGAATCTCCGGCTCCGCAAGCAACGACAGGCCAGGCTCCGTTTCCTCGGGCTCCGTGGTCTCCTGGGTGGCCTGGGTAGACTCTGTCTGGGCTGTGGTTTCGGTCGTCTCCGCCGCCTGGGTGGTTTCTTCCGGAACCGTCGGCGCCTGCGTCTCCATAGTGGTCGAAGGCACCGTGGTCTGGGGAGGAGCCGGAACCGTTTCGGTGGGTACTTCCGTAGGCTCATTTTCCTGGCTCACCTGGGCAGCAGAAGGCGCAGTATCCTCCTGCCCGTGAACCGGCAGCACAACCATATTCAAAAGCAGACTTGCCGCCAGCATCAGCGCAGTCAGTCTGATTCTTCTGTCCATTGTCTTGCGTTCCTTTCTGGAAAATGCGTTTTGGAACAGCGCTGCCTCAGGCAGGCCGGAAAGTGACGTATTTCAGAACGTCCTCCCAGGTTTCGTTCTCCGGGATTCCGTTCACACGGTAAAATTGCAGCCGGTAGCTGGTGGGGTTTCCCTCACCGCCCAGGCTCAGGGTCAGGCTGGAATCCGTGGCACTTGCCACCGGCAGCTCGTCCCGAGACCAGGCGCTCAGGCTCACCTTCTCCGGATCCCAGGACAGAACCATGGTGGCCTGGGCAGTTCCGTAAATCTCATAGTTAAAGCCGTCCAGCTTCTTGGAATCGGGATTGCCCTTCCGGTCGTCCTGGAACTGGCCGCTCCAGCTTCCGTCCTCATTTCCGGAGGCGGAAAGCCACAGTCTGGCCTTCAGCAAATGGCTGCCTATGGCACAGTTCGGGCAGCTGTCCGGCTCCGCCCGCATCTCCACGGTCAGGGTGCTCAGCAGGGCGAGATTCTCCTTAGCGCAGGTGACGGCGTAGACGTTCTGGGAGGCTTTGCCGCCGGTCAGGGTCTGTCCGGTCAGGGACAGACTGCCGTCCGCGGCGAAGGCCTGGCCGTTGATCTGCAATGCCGCCACCGCCTGGGTCAGAGCATCGCCGGTGAGCGCTTCCCCGGCGGTATCCCGCAGCTGGGCATAGAGGGTATAGGTGATGTCCTCTTCGTGAACCTTTTTCAGGTCGCTCTGGGGGTAGTTGCACACGGTCACAGTGGCGGACACGTCACCCTGGCTGCTGACAGAAATCATCTTCAGCGGCATCAGGCTGTCGCTGCGCTCCCGCAGATACAGATAGTTGGAGGAAAAGCGGATTTCCGCCGTGGCGGTCTTCGCCACGGTGACGCTTTTGGCGTTTCGGATGCTGATATAGGCGGCGTAGGTTCCCGTAATCATCAGCAGGGCACATAAAATTACCAGCCACAGTGCCCAGAGATATTTCTTCCCCTTCATTTACGCGCCGCCTCCCGTGGTTTCGGTGCCGGCCTCCAGAATCGTCGCAACCGTAACGTAGATCATTTCCGTCTCCTTATAGAGGCTCCGCTTCACCGCGTCCGACAGGGCAGACTGCTCCCAGTTGACCTCCAGCACATAGTACTGGGTCTGGCCCCGCTTGATTTCCCGGGCATCGTCCGCCTGCCAGTAAACCGGCTCGGCGTTGTACTGAACCCGATCATAGCTGCCGAAGGTAATGGCGTGGGTATCCGTCAGCTGGCTGCCCGAAATGGGGTTTTTGTCGTCGTAGTAGAATTTATCCACCTTTCCGGTCAGGCCGTCCAGAACGCTCTGACTGGCATGGTAGATCTTGTAGCTCAGGGGCAGATTGGTGGTGTGAGAAAGCTGGAGCATATACTCCGTATCGGCGGTGGCGTACACGCCGAACACCCGCAAAGTGGGGGTGGTGGAGCCGATATCCAGGATTCCCAGATCGATCCGGGAAATGTCGCTGCCCGCCTCATCCCGCAGATAGAGGATGGGCATCTGCATTCTGGCCATGGTGATCAGACCCCGCTCATAATTCAGCCAGGCCAGGGTGCCCATAATCACAGCCACGACGGTTGCCATCACCAGTGCCAGCACCAGCTGCCGCTTCTGCCAGCGGACGCTCTTTTCCTCGCCCTCTCTGTGATCCATGCGCACACCTCCTTAGGCTCGTTTTCCAATCATTTTCAGGGATACCGCAAATACATATTTGCCGATGTATTCATCCGCGCTGTTGTACTGCTCGTTCAAGGTCTGTAAATCCGCGTTCAGTCCGGCCTCGGGCACCGTCTCGAAGAAGCAGTCCGGATTGGCTTCGGCCAGAGCCCGAATCGACGCATTCTGGGCGGCTTTCTCCCAGGTCAGGGGCCAGAACCAGTTCACGGTGACCGGAATGGGCACATCCACCTGTTCGGCTCCGATCTCGCCGAAGTCCAGGGTGCAAGGCTCCGCCTGAATCAGATTTACCAGGGTCTCGGTGCCGTTATAAGAAAAAGCGAAGAGCAGGTGGCCATGGAGCAAATCCCGGGCCTTCCGGGCTTTGTCGTCCCCCATGTCCATCTTTACCATTCTGTCGCGCTTTGCGTCATAGTCGTAGGGATTGACTTCCAGGGTGAAGGCGATTTTCAGGGAGCCCGGCTCCCGGGGAATCACATAGAATTGGAGCTTCCCGGAGGCCCCGGGCCGCAGACCCTCGGATTCGGCAGAGCCGGACATGTTGTAAAAATTGCTTTCGTCGGTCATCTGCCACTGGATCACCTGATGCCGACCGGCGGTCCACTTCCATTTGACCTTGTGGGTATCCTGGGAGCCATAGGCCTCGCCGGTGGGATCGGTATAATCCTCCGGCATACCCACCTCCAGATCGGGCAGGTCTCCGGCGCTGGCCAGATCAAAGCCATAGCCGCTCAGCCGAACCGCCATGCCCTGAGCCGTTACCGCCCCCGCGCTGCAAAACCAGGCGTAGCAGGCCACAGCAATGACAATCAGCGCCGCCAGGGCAAGCAGTCCGCTGTGGACAATCTGCTTTCTGGCTTCCTTTTCCAGTTCCGCCCGGGACATGCCGGAAAAGCGGTTATTTTTTTCTGCCATTCCGGCTGCCCCCTTTCGGTTACGTTTCTTCGGAATTTATTTGCTTTGCCCGGATTTCCTCCAAAGCCTGCCGGATGGCGGCCTCTTCCTCCTGCCGAGCCAAGTCCCTGGCAATTTTCACCGCATGCCACAGGTTCCAGAGCAGGATTCCCAGCAGGGGCAGCAGAATCACACTGCCAAACACCAGGGGGTTGGACAGCACGGCCACCGCCTTGCCCCAGCCGGTGGACACATGCAGGGCCTTGCCCACCACCATGTCCGCCCGGACGGGATAGGTATCCTCCAGCACGTTGGCATCGCCCTTGGTGTAGAAAATTTTCTCGCCGTTTTCCGTCTGAATGTCCACCACCCGGTGGGTATTCACCGCCCCCTCCAACGTGGGGTCTGGGGAGAAAAAGGAGATCACGTCCCCAATCTGAATCCTATCCGTATCGGTTCTTTTCACCAGAAGCAGGGAGCCTTCCGGAATCTCCGGCTCCATGCTGCCGGTGAGCACCCGGAACACGCTGAAGCCCATTACCTGGGGCACCTGCCCCGCCGGGGTGAGCACCACACTGAGAAGCACAAACACCGACGCCAGAATCAGCGCGATGGCGGCTCCGTTGAAAATTTTCAAAAACCAGCTTTTTTTCATGGTCAATTACTTGATTTCTTCCTCTTCCCGGGATTTTTCCACTTCTGTGGCATCCCGCTTGGGATTGCGCCGGTTGGTGAAGGCGTCCACCAATCGCCGGGCAAGGGTATTTTCCTCCAGCCTAGCCTGGGCTTCCTCCCGGGCGGCTTCCGCCCGACGAGCCTGTTCCAGTGCCTTCTGTTCCCGGTCGAGGGCTTCCTGCTCCCGCACCAGCGCCGCCTGCTCGGAAACTTTGGTCTGCTCCAACTGCTCCTTGGCAGTCTTGAGCGCCGCCTCCGCCCGCTTCAGAGCGGCGGTAATCTCCCGCCGCTTGTACCGAGCCTGGAAGGCATCGTCCTGAGCGGCCTTGACTTCTTCTTTCAGCGTCTGCTCCCGAGCGAGAGCCTGGGCTTGCAGCGCGGCCTGGGCATCCTGAGCGGCCTTCTTTTCCGCTTCCATAGCCGCCTGATGGGCATCCGCCTGACGGGCAGTTTCTTCTTGGGCTTCCGCCAGGGTCTTCGCCGCCGCTTGGGCTTGGGCTTCCATGGCCGCGTTCAGCTCGGCCTCCCGCTGGGAAGCTCGCTCCTTTTCCTGATTCAGGGCATCGGCGGCGGCCTGGGCAGCCTTTTCCCGCTCGGCGCTCCACTGAGCTTCCTTCCGGGCAGCCTTTTCCTGCTCCTTGGTCAGAGCTTCGGCGGCGTTCCGCTTCTCCTTTTCCAGGGTGCTCAGCAGCTCCTGCTTTTCCTTTTCCGCCTTCTGCTTGGTAAATTCCAGCCGATCCTCCGCCTGACGCTCGGCCTCCGCCCGCTGGAATTCCGCCTGCCAGCGGTACTCCTGGAAGGCCTTCTCACTGTCGGCAAGCTGGGCTTCCAGCTCCTCCCGGCGGGCGGTTTCCTCGGCCAGCTTGGCCTCAGCGTCCAGCTGGGCCTGGGTCACCTCCTCGATGATGACCTTCCGCACTTCCACGTCGGGGATATTGTAGTCGGTGACAATTTCCTCCTGGATTTTCTTGATGAACTTGGGTTTTGTGATTTTTTTCCGCTTGGGGGGAATTTCGCTGAGCTTCCGGGGGTCGGCCTCCAGAAGGCTCTTGAACACCGTGTAGTTGGTAATCAGGTTGGAAAACAGCTGAATCTGGTATTCCTCGTCGAATTCCAGGGGGGTCTCCTGCTCCTCGATGGAGTAGCCCACCTCATCGTAGCTCTCCAGAAACTGCCAGAGCCGATAGCACACCCGGTAATCCGGATCCTTCATAATGGTGTTGGTTCGCTGGATGGGGCTTCGCACCCTGGCGCAGCCTTTCATAAGATCGCAGAAGGCGCTGGTGCGCAGAGCCATGACCATTCGCCGCACCCGGTCGATGCGCATAAAGACGGACATGTTGTCGCTGTCGTTTTCCGCGAAGCTCTGGGTATTTTTGACCTTCATTTCCAGCTTGTACTCGATCTGCTCATAGGCGTCATCCACCTTGCTGTGCATTTGCAGGGTGTTGCAGGTCTCATCGCCGGTGGACCAGAAGATCACGTCCGTGCGCTTATCGATGAAGGTGACCAGCCGCTGGATCAGGTGGTAGATGAACCGGTTTTCGTACAGGTCGTAGGTTTCCTCCACGGTCACGTTCAGTATTTTGGTGGGCTGAATTTCCCCGTCCTTGCTGCTGGCAATGAACTGGGTGTTCATGCTCAGATGGCGGACGCTGTCGGCAGTGATCTTCCTGGCCAGAGCCACGGGCACCACCTCTTCGTTGCTGGTAACAAACCGCCGGGGATGCTCGGTGATCCGGTTCAGGGCATCCAGGCTTTCCTCGATGACCCCCAGCCACCGCTCGTCCACCTGCTTATGCAGGACGGTGTGGTTCTGCCGCAAGGTGGTGCTGCCCGCCTGAACCATTTCGAAAAGGTATTGGAAATACCGGTCGTTTTCCAGGGTTTTTCCAACCTTATTCACATATTTTAAGTAGAGATCGTTGATGGTTCCGGCCATAGCCGCACCCCCTGTGTGATGTTGAATGCCTGATAGGATTTTAGTAAAGATTCTGAATTCTGGTAAGATACGCCTTGCTGTCGGCCATGTTGGACTTGCCGAAGATCTTCTCAATGTACTCGATCAGGCTCTTGATCTCATCCCGGACGAAGGTAACGTTCAGGCTTTCCAGCTTCTTGAGCACCTTCCGGGCCACGATGTAGTCCATGCCGTCCAGCTCGCTGCCGCCGCAGGCCACATATACCGGCACGAAGTCGTACATCTGCTTGATGATACGGTTGCCGAAGGCCAGCTTGAACCGGGTCTGCAAGTAGCCGTCCAGCTTATCGAGCTTGGCAATGGAGGCCTCGCTGATGGGATGCTCCTGCTTGGCCTTGGCGAACAGGGCCATCAGATGGCTGCTCGTAATATGGCAGGGCGGCTGGGGATCGCAGGTAAAGGCCGCCGCCCGGTCGTTGAGCTCAATGGGCATGGCACGGTCGTAGACCTTATCGGTGATGGTAAAGGTGGAGTCGTCGTTATTGGCGGTGCCGATGAACCAGATGGAATCCGGCACCTGAATCTTGCCGTCGAACAGGTGCTTGGGATCCTTGTCCCAGGCGGTAGGCACCAGGTCAAGCACCCACTCGTCATGGCTGGGCATTTCCAGCACGGACAGCATTTCGGCAAAATAATACTCGATTCTCGCCAGGTTCATTTCGTCCAGAATCACCATGCTGGGTTCTTCCCGGTAGCCTGCCTCGTACAGAGCCCGGAGGAACTCGGTCTCGTTGAACCGCTTGGAGAATTCGTTGAAGTAGCCCAGCAGCTCCGTCCGATCCCGGTAGGAGGGCTGGACGGAAACCATGGTGGCAGGATTTTCCAGGAAGCGGCTGAAGGAATGGGGAAGGCTGGTTTTACCGGTACCGGAAATACCTTCCAGAATCAGCAGCTTGGAGGAAGCCATGCCCGCCACAAAACGGCGGATGATCTCCGGGGAGTAATACAGGTGCATCTGGCTGCAAGCGAAGAGCCGGTAGTCTTCCACCAGCTCCTCCAGGGTAATCTGATCGTCAAAGACAGGCCGGACATAATCGGCATATTTTTCGTCCACCAGGGTCAGCTTGGGGAAACGGCTGGATTCGGGGGCGACTACCTCGCCCTCCTTGGCCTCACCGTGCATATTGCCGTTCTGGATGGTAATCTGGGCGTTGGCGATCTCGCCGCCGACACCGGCCGCTGCCGGGGCGGCATGGCCTGTCACATTGCCCAGCGTGGGGATGGTGTCGTCCAGCAGGGCAGAAGCCCCGGCGTAGGGCACCCGCTCGGTGCCGCCGATGCTGCTGACCTTCAGCGCCAGAATCTTGTTCTTCTCGTCAATCAGGTTCAGCACCTGCCGGTTCAGCTTGCCGATCTCCCGATAGAGCTCGGCGTTGTCCTCCTTGTCGCCCTTCAGCTTCCGGCGCAGGCGCACCGCCCGCACCAGCAGCACAATTGCCAGAATGGGCACGGCGATGAGAATCAGCATCAGGATAATGGCCAGAAGCTTCGCCGGAAGGCTCAGAGTACCGAAATAAGTAAAGAAAATGGTAAAGTACTGCCCCCAGCCGGTGATGAACAGCCGTACAACCGCCGCAATCAGCTGGGCAATGTTGTAAACCACCTGAGAGATGACCTCAAAGGCAAATTTCAGAAAATCACTCATTCCGCTCCCCCGCCGCCTGTACGGCCTTGGCGGCCTCTTCCTTCAAACGCTTTGCTTCCGCCAGTGCGGCCTGAGCCTCCGCTCTGGCCTTTTCCGCCTCGGCCTTTGCCTGGGCAGCCTCCGCCAGAATGGCATCGGTGTCGGTTTTCTCCTCGGATTTGGGTACAGCCTGGGCTGCGGCCTGCGCCTGCTCCCGGGCAGTCTCCACGGCGATGGCCTTCTTGAGATCAATGGACACGGTGATCAGGTGATACACCTGGTAAATGAAGAAAATCAGCAGGGGCAGCACGATGACAAGCAGGAAGCCCAGACTGCTGGACAGGAAGCTCATCACCTTGCCGAAGCCCGCCAGATGGCATACATATTTGCCCACGATGTCCCCATCGGCAATCATGTGGATATCGGCCAGCTCGTTGTTGTCGCCCTTGGTCACATAGCTCCTTGCGCCGCCCAGATCCTGGATTTCCGTAATCCGGTGGGTATTCAGGGCGAACTCATTGTTAATGATGGTGTGGAAGGTAACGATATCTCCCTCTTTCAGCGTCTGCGGGTCGCACTTGCGGATGATAATCAGATCTCCCGCCCGGAAGGTGGGGGACATGGAGTCGGATGCCACCGTCAGCGGGGTATAGCCCGCCAGGGAAGCCACCTGATTGGTATCCCGGGTGGCCAGGGTGGTGAAAGCAAACAGAGCCGCCAGCAGGATCACCGCCCACAGCACCACGCTGATAAAAATTTCCGTTCCTCGTTTCACTGCGTTCATAGTTACTACCTTCCTTTTCCGCCAAGCTTCAGTTGCCGGTTCTATGTTTATCGTTGCGTTGATCGATTAAAGGGTTTCCGTTTTCATCGGTGCCGATGAACCGGAGCCAGATTTTGAAATCCGCGTTCCGGATGGAATCGTTGCAGGCCGGATCCGTGCCCTCCAGCCAGACCCGAACCACCACCGGCTTATCTTCGTTTGCCTTCAGAGAGAACAGGGCATTTCCGTCGTTGTAGGTTACAGTCCCGCCGGACGGCAGACCGAATTGCTTGCCGCCGTCTATTGGGGTGGAGGTGTCTGCCATTCCCGGGTCATAGACGCTGATATCCGCCTCGGTGAAGCTGATGCGCATGGCGTCGGGGACACCCTGCCGCTGGGATTCCACCCGGGTTCCGTCGGAGCCGCCGGAGCTGCTGGCACTGGTCAGGTGGACGATCATGTCCTCGGTGGCCATAAAATGCAGGGTAAATTCCAGATAATATTCCTTTTTCGCCGCGGTTCCGTTTTCCAGCAGAAAGGTTTCAAAATTCCGGGTGGTCACCGGGGTCAGGGGATGGGTCTTGGGGTCATAGCCCTGATCCCGGGCGATCCGGGCGGCGATTTCCGCAAAGGACAGGGTCTTTACATAGTCCTCGAAGCTGTCGTGAGCATCCAGGTCAAAGCGCAGATTGGCGCCGGAGGTGATCTCCATGCGCATACTGCGCACTCTCGTCCGGTCGGCGATGGTCATCCAGGCGGCGGTGGCCGCGGTGACGCTGACAAAGGCCAGCAGAGCCAGGAGAATCGAGATGGTCAGCAGCCGCCGGGTATTGTTTTTTTCTTTCATGGCCGCCGCCTCCTTATACGAGTTTTTAATAAAACGCTTAAAAGCGTTTTATTAGGCCGCAGGATTGCGGCCAGCGGCCACTGCCGCTAAAAAACGAAGTCAATACATTTCTTACCGCCGCCCAGGCGGTCTGCCGTGAAACGGCTTAAGTAAAATGATGAAATCATTTTACTTAAGAAATAGTATTACTGCCGGAGCATTCCGAAGAACGCCAGGCTCAGGTAGGCATCCGTCATGCCCACGGTTTCGTTCAGGCAATCCGGGTCGCAGCCTTCCAGATAGAAATAAATGTCCAGCTGATAGATTTTGTTCAGCTCCATGGTCAGCAGCGGCGTTTTCTCAGGGTTGGCCCCATCGAAGCGCAGGCTGTCCAGGGATTCCGAGGGGTCTGCCGCCGCCACAGGCTCGCCTGCGGCATAGCCCAGCACCTGACCCCGCTCCAGGCGCTTGCCGTTTAAGTAGGTCACGCCGGAACCGGCATCCACATCGCTGAGGCGAATGATTCTGGGGCTCTGACCCTCGAAGGCCAGACCCAGCCGGGCGGCGGTGAGAAGCTTTCCGTCCTCCGAGCGGACGATGGGATTTTTCTGCGCGTCGCCGCTCAGGTACAGTGCCAGTCCGGCAGCCGCATCGGTGCCGGTGCCGGAAGCCCGGAGGTAAACGGTGTCGTGATAATAATATTCCCCGGTTTCGTCCAGGACGAAGCCCGTGGTCTGGCCGTTTCCGTCAAAGGTGGGACTTGACCAGAAGTGGCTTAAGTCGGCGGTGGACACGGGCATGAGCTTGTCCTCCGCGTCCGGGGTTTTCAGAGCCACCTGGCTGATATCGTTTCCGCTGTCGTCCTTGGCCTTGCCGGGACTGAAAGGCTCCCGGGTGCGGCTGATTTCCAGCGTCACGTCGGCAGAGCCGGTTTTTCCGGTGATTCTGTCCGTCTGCACCTGTCGATTGGCGGTGAACCAGGCGTAGGTGGCGGTGGTGAGGGTCAGGGCGATGAGCACCAGAAAGGCAGCAAGCGCCCAAAGGCTCAGGATTTTTCCTTTATGTTTCACGCCCTCACCTCCTGTTTGTTTTCGTATTGCTTGTGGGCTTCCTTGGCTCCCCCTCTGGGGGAGCTGGCAGTGAAGCTGACTGAGAGGGTGCGTGCCCTCTCCGCCCCATCCGGGGCACCTCTCCCGTAGGGAGAGGCAAGGGGCAATCAGGTTGGATCCCCGGCGAAGCCCAGCTGCAGGGCAATGTCCTTGCTCTGCACCGGATTGTAGCAGTTGGGGTCGCAGCCCTCCAAGTAAAGCCAATACTCCACCGTGGCCACTTCCTCGGCCTTCAGGGTCATCAGCGCCTTGGCTCCGGCGGTGCCATGGATGCAGCCGTTCAGGCCTGTCGCCGGATCGTCGGCAAAGGCAGGCTCTCCTTCGGCGTTGACACTCCGGATGACCAATGCCTGGTTGGCCTGACCGGCAGGCGGGGCGATGGTCGCCCGGGATTCGGCGCCGGAGGTACTGCCCAGGTCGTCCAGACTGAAAATATAAGTGCCGGAACCGGCGGTTGCGCCGGTGATTTTCAGACCCAGCCGCCCGGCGGCCAGCCATTGGGCATCGGAGCCCACATCCAGAGGCGGCTTGTCAAAATACACATTTGCCCCGCCGCCGGCGGATTTCAGATACACGGTTCCGTGAATCAGATATTTTTCCGGCTTCCAGCCTGGGTCCTTGCTCACCTGGGAGAACCGCTTGCTGATGCCATCCTCCTGATAGGTGGATACGAAGAAATCCGTAAGATTTTCCGTAGAAATGGGGGACAGGGCACTGGCCATATGCTCCGGCACCAGGACGCAGGATTTGGCGAAGCCGGTGGTAGGCTTGTCGCTGATGAGAAGATTGGCCTCGCCCCCGGAAATTTTGCCCTCCATAGGGGTCACGTTGGTGTAGGGGTCGAAGGTAAACCAGGCATAAGTCACCGCCCCCAGGGCGATGACGGCCACCAGCAGGCAGAGAATCGACAGCATCAGGGAGGTTTTCAGTCCTTTGTGTTTCATGACCGTTTCTCCTTATACGAGTTTTTAATAAAACGCTTAAAAGCGTTTTATTAGGCCGCAGAATTGCGGCCAGCGGCCACTGCCGCTAAAAAACGAAGTCAATACATTTCTTACCGCCGCCCAGGCGGTCTGCCGTGAAACGGCAAAATAAAATGATGAAATCATTTTATTAAGAAATAGTATTACAGCCCCGCGAAGATCAGGGAAACCAGCTCCATGGTCTGCCCTGCCAAATCCACGGTGCAGTCCTCGTCGCAGCCCTCCAGCCACAGGTACACATCCACGCTCACCGGCTCGCTGTACTGGCCTCCGGGGCCGGTGAGGGTGCAGATTTTCACGGAATTCTCCTTCCGGCTTGCCGCGCCGGTAGCCGGGTCGTAATTGCACAGGGCGCTGTCATCCAGAGGGGTGAAGGGCACCACCGTGCCGTCGTTTTTGGTACTGTCCAGGACGTAGTAGCCTTCGGCCTTTTCCGAACCGTTGTCGCCGATGCGATCGGGGTTGGAGGCCTTGTTCAGCTCAAAAATGTACTCCTGACCCTGAACCACCAGACCCAGCCGCATGGCCGTGGACAGATATTGCCCGGCCCGGTCGGTGGAGCCGATGTCCGCCAGGTACACGTCCAGGCTCTGGGCGGTAGTGCGCAGAAGCAGGGTGGTTTTGTAGTATTCCTTCATGTCCGCGGCATTCTGGAAGTACCGGGCAATGGAGCGGTAAGCATCCCCCTGCCATTCCCCCCGGAAGCCGGTGACTGCCCGAAAGCCGTTTGCGATTTTGTCCGTGGACACACCGACCAGGCCGTTTTCCATAGGCTCCATCTGGGTGGCGGAGCCGAAGGCCGCCTCGCCCTTCTCGTCGTAGTCCTTTTTGCTGGCGATTTGCAGGGACACACTGGAACCGGCGGACATTTTCACCTCCGTGGTTCGGGCGGAGGTATTGAAAATATACCAGGCGAAGGTTGCCGTGGTGATGGAGAGCAGGACGGCGGCTACCGCCAGGGCGGCCAGTGCCAATCTGCGTTTCAGCTGTTTGGAAGAGTTCAACGCCCCGCTCCTTTCGGTTGACATAATTTCACTCACTTTTTTGAAAAAGGGCAACACAAAGCTGCCCCCAATGAGCCATCATCATTGTACCACCTGAAATCCGAAAATGCAACATTTTTACCGAAAAAATCCGGCAGAATTTGGAAATAGTGCTTGCTTTCTCCGGGAAAATGATACACCGCCGGAAAGATTCCCTCTTCCCGGCGGCGTTTTGTTACAGTTTTCTGACCAATGGGGGGTAGCAAAGGCTCCCCTTGCTGATCAAGGGGAGCTGTCATGGCCGTCTCCCGCAAGGCCATGACTGAGGGGATCAGAACTCCCCTCTTTCCGGGCACTCCCTGTGAATGCAATTTGACAATCCCTCAGTCAAAAATCAAAGATTTTTGCCAGCAGTATATTGTGGTATGACTGCCACCGGCAGTCATGGTAATTTTGATTCGCTGCGCGGACCACCCTTTACACAAGCGAGCCTTTGCCTCTGTCCTTAATCTCGGCATCAATGTACTCACAGACACCCCGGAAATTCCGCATAATTTCATTATTGGGAATTCTCAGAACCTTCAGGCCATAGCCCTCGAGAAAGGCTGTTCTTTCCGTGTCTTTTTCCATGCCGGAAGTCTCAAAGTGCTGAGAACCATCCAGTTCAATGACCAGTTTGGCCTGTGCACTGTAAAAATCCGCAATATACTTGCCCAAAATTTTTTGTCTGGTGAATCTGGCAGGGTGTGTCCGGAGATAGTCGTACCAAAGGTGACGTTCTTCTTTGGTCATTTCCTTGCGCAGCTTTTTCGCGAAGGGAACCATCTGGCTGTTGTGCTTTGATTGCATGGTGCTCACCCCTTTTCTGTACTTTAGCCTGAAAAAAGGCCATTGTCAATCCCTTTTGCACTGGTACATTTGCACTGGTGCGGGAGCACCCAAGGCTCCCCTTGCTGATCAAGGGGAGCTGTCATGGCCGTCTCCCGCAAGGCCAT
>OLPV01000955.1_pt1 | contig 23013 bp, 20 predicted proteins | sample 1671961 | NCBI WGS metagenome assembly OLPV01 (sample SAMEA3136630, study PRJEB25190) | human gut metagenome | biome: human gut; feature: human-associated habitat; material: faeces | place: Austria | collected 2013
TTTCATATTTTTTATCCTCCTATATTGCATTATTTTATTGTTATTTTTGAACTACCCATTATATAATTTTTTATTCTTATATAATCTTTTGAATTGACAACACCATCACAATTTGCATCTGCAGCACTCTTCTGTGGATCTGTTAAATTAGAAGCATTCATTATGTAATTTTTTATTCTTATATAATCTTTTGATGATACGTCAGCATCTCCATTTGCATCGCCTTTTTTTACTACTATATATGAACTATTATTAATAGTAACAATATATCCAGTTCCAATCTTTTCATTGTCTCCAATTACATTACCATTTGTATTTTTTACTGAAACATTTGCTGATGGATATGCTGATTTTATATTTGCAACTGTTGTTGATGGAACAACAACTAAATTTTCTCCAGATATATTACACTCATCATTGCCGCCTACCACAGGTTGATTGTTATTATCTTTATTGTTATTATTATTATCACTCTTATTATCATTTCCACCATCTTTATTTAGATATTGGTTAGCAACATATCCTTCTAGTCCATCACTTGTTACTATTTTGTCCCAAGTATATCCATTAGCTTGTGCTACATTTTCTTGCATTATTGTTACTGTTGTTCCTTTGCTTAAAGATGTAACAACTCCACTTGATGTTGTTGCTTGTGCTCTTATTCTAACTTTTCCGCTGTCGCATTTTATTGTTGCTATTTTATATGATGGATTTGGAGTTGGGCTATTTCCTATTTCTGTTAAATATTTATCAGCTATATAACCTTGTGTTCCATTTGCAAGTTTTACTCTTACCCAGTTAAATCCGTTTATATTATTATATGTGCCTTTTTCTATTATAGTAACAGCTTGACCTGATATTAATGTTGTTACTATTTTTGTATTACTTGTTCCTGGTCCATTTCTTAAGTTTACACTCGTATTTGATACTGCTGAAATGTTTGCATTTGTAACATCTGCAATTTGTGTAATGTAATTTCTTGCAATATATCCTTTTACACCTGAAGATAATACAACTTTATCCCAATAATATCCACTTACTTGTGTTGCACCACATTCAATTCTTAATAATACATCTCCTGTATTTACTTTTGTAAGAACTGTTCCTAATAATGAAGGTGCTGTTCTTACTTTTACATCTGTTCCTGTTACTTTAACATTTTGTGTTATTACACTTGAACCATTTGGTGAACCACACTTTTCAGTAGGCATATTTTCAAATACAGGAATTACAAATGTAAAACTATTATTTAACATACCTAAACTTGAATATGATTTTTTTACTGATGTGCTTTCACTTGCTGCTGCACTAATATTTCCCATATATTGATGATAATATAATTTTCCATCACTATTATCTACATCATATTTTTGTAAATATAAAGTTGATTGTCCAACATTTATGTAGCCAGATGCAATCCATGTAGCTCCACCTTTTATTGCTGTTTCTGGATCTGTCCAGCCTTTTCTTCTTGCATAGCTTAATGCATTTGAAATAACTGCTGCATTTCCGCTTCCTGTTGCATTTATATTATAAAAATTATAGTATCCAACATATCCGCTATATGTACCTTTTCCTGTTGAACTTGCTGTACTATTTGATCCTTGCTCTTGCACAATTCTTGAGGCTAAATGATATGGACTAATATTTGATGCTTGTGCTGCTTCCATAATTACCTGTGCATATGACTTATTTATTGTTGCAGTTGAGCCATCTGTTTTAGTATATGTTATTTGACTGCCTCTCATCCAAGGTGCATTGTTTATTATTTTGTTAACTCCTTCTATTGTTTGAGTACTTGAATCATATTTTAAATTTTCAAATTGAAATATGTAATCTTCATTTAACCAATTACGAGGGTCCATATAATATGATACTGCTACTTCAGAAGCACATCTCCATTTTCCTGTATCATAAGCTTTATCTCCACAAGTTGAACAAATCCATGCTCCTGTTTTATCATAATAAACTAAGTTTCTGCCATGAGCTGCACTTGTTTCATTTTTTATTACTTGATTCCAATCTAAACCTGTATACAATATTTTAAATTGCCAATTTGGATACTTTGCTTTTAAATTGTCTATTAGTTCTTTATAGCCTGGATAATTGTTTATTTTACTTGAATACCCTTCCGTACTTTGAGCTGCATAAGATTCTTTTATTTGTAAAAAAGTACTTATGCATATATATGTAATAAAAACCATTAACACTACTATACTTATCAGCTTTGTTTTTCTCGACAAAATGTTACCTTTTAACATTTCATTCCCTCCTCTTTTGCATTTTTTTACAAAGTTAGTATATCATTAAAAATTTGTAAAGTAAAGGTCGAAATTGTTAAAATTTTACAAAAAAAAGAAGTTACTTTTTATTATAAAAATAACTTCTAAAATTAACTTATAAACACATATAATTTCTTTATTAAGCCAAAATTGTTATGCACATATATACAATATATGATAGTAAGAAAACTGAACCTTGTAATCTTGTCATTTCATTTTTCTTGCCAATTATTGGAAATAAGCATAACAATGCTGTTGCAACTATTAGTATTAAAAAATCCATATTGTAACTAACAGAATATTCAATTGGTTTTATTATAGCTGAGACTCCCATAATAAAAATCATATTTAGTATACAAGAGCCAATTATATTTCCAATTGCCATATCTACTTTTCCTTTTATAGTTGCTACTATTGATGTAATTAGCTCTGGCAAGCTTGTTGCTATAGCAATAATCGTAACACTTACCATTTTTTCACTCATTCCAAGTGTACCTGCAATTTTTGATGCATTATCAACTACGAAATCACCACCAAATTTTAAAAATATGATTCCTAAAATTACATATATTATTGATTTTATTAAATATTTTATTGATTGAGTTTTTATATCTACAATAGCTAAATCCTTACTAATTCCATCAACTGTATCATCAAAGTCTTCACCTTTTTTTGCCATTATTATGCTATACACTATAAAAGCTCCGCAAACTAATAACAAAACAACACCTTCTAATCTATTAATTGTATTTGGTTGACCTTTTAGATTATTGTTTGCTAATGCAAATACCAAAATTGTAATTAAAAAAGTAAATGGACTTTCAAAATATCTTGTTTCTTTTTTAAACTTTAAGTTTTTAATTATTGCGCATATTCCTAAAATTAATAACAAATTAGATAAATTACTACCTATTACATTACCAATTGCCATATCAGAATATCCATTTAATGCTGATGTTACACTTATAAATAATTCTGGCATTGAAGTTCCAATTGACACAATTGTTAATCCTATTACAATTTCTGGAATATGGAATCTTTTAGCAATATTGCTTCCGCCTTTCACTAAAAAATCTGCACCTTTTATTAGTAAAAGGAAACCTATTATTATAAAAATAGTTTGTATAATCATTTTTCGTCTCCTTATTATTTTACACTTTTTATGTTATCTTTATGTGTTTTTTTAAAGACTTATTTACTAATAAGTCTTTAATTTTTATCTTCTATTTGCTTTAGCATCTAATGAATCTAATGTGTCTAGTGCTTTTCCTGTTCCTAATGCTACACACGATATGGCATCTTGTGCAATCATTACATTAATTCCTGTTTTTTCTTGTAATAATTTATCTAATCCGTCTACTAAACATCCTCCACCTGTCATATAAATTCCTTTATCACTAATATCTGCTGCAAGTTCTGGTGGTGTCCTTTCTAGTACTGAGTGAACTGCATCTACAATCATTAATGCTGGTTCAATTAGAGCTTCTAACATTTCACTTGAATATACTGTTACAGTTTTTGGCAAACCATCTATTAAATCTCTTCCCCTTATATCCATTTCTGTATCTTGAATTTTTGGGTACACACAACCAATATTTATTTTTAAATCTTCGGCAGTTCTTTCACCAATCATAATATTATGTTTCTTTTTTATATATTTTACAATATATTCGTCAAATTTATCTCCAGCTACTTTTAAAGATGTGCTAACAACAGAGCCTCCTAATGAAATTACAGCTATGTCAGTTGTACCTCCACCTATATCTACTACCATATTTCCACAAGGTTTTGAAATATCAATTCCTGCACCAATTGCTGCAGCTATTGGCTCTTCTATTAAATAAACTTTTCTTGCTCCAGCTTGTGTGGCAGCATCAATTACAGCTTTTTTTTCAACTTCTGTAACCTGTGATGGTATACAAATCATTATTCTTGGTGCAAAAACAAATCTTCCACATACACGACTTATAAAATATTTTAACATTCTTTCGGTTACAGTATAATTAGATATTACACCCTCTCTTAAAGGTCTTGTTGCTACAATATTCCCTGGTGTTCTACCTAACATTCTTCTTGCTTCTCTTCCAACGGCTAATACATCATTTGTGTTACTATCTACGGCAACTACTGATGGTTCTCTTAATACGATTCCTTTTCCTTTTACATATGCAATTACAGTAGCTGTTCCTAAATCAATCCCTATGTCTTGCCCCCAACCAAACATTTTTCATCTTTCCTTTCAGGTTTAATGTTACACTTTTATTTCATTTTTGTTACGATTATATTACATATTGTGCAAAATAGCAAATATTTTTTACAAATATTATAAGATTTTATAATTATTAATTATTTTATCCATTTTTTTGTTTTAGATACAAATACATTTCAATAATATTGTAGAAAATTTCTATTAATAAAAAATCATTGAAACTATACTTGTACGTTCAATGATTTTAATTTCTAAATTTTATTTTACTTTTAATTGATTTGTAATGTTTTCTACTTTTGGATCAATATTTATTATATTTAATGAATCTCCATTATTATCAGTTTTTTCTGCATTTTTTTGTTCTTCACTTATAAACGTTATTTTAAATGATGTTACATTATCACATGTAAAATTTATTTTAAAATTCTTCAAATCTCCTGGATTTAATTCATCTATTTGGGCATATTCAGTACCTAAATTAATATTATTGTTTGAAAATAATTCAACTTTCATGTATCTATTTGTTATTTTTTCATTTGTATTATTTACTATTTTTCCTTCTATATGTCCATCATCTTTTGAGGCTTTTGCTGTCATTATTGTAATATTAGCTTCTTTTACATCTATATCATAAGTTTCAATTTTATAATATGATGTTTTTATATATGCATCTATTAATAAATTACTTACAACATATAGGCCTACAAATAATAGTAGATATATAAAAAAAGTTTTCATTCTACTCATAATACAAATTCTCCTTTATAATTTTCTAAATACACCTGCTACTTTTCCTAATATTTCACAATTACTTACTATTATTGGATCCATTGTGCTATTTTCCGGTTGTAATCTAATATGGTCTGATTCTTTGTAAAATGTCTTTACAGTTGCTTCATCACCTATTAATGCTACAACAATTTCTCCATTTCTTGCCACATTTTGTTTTTTTACTAGAATATAGTCTCCATCTAGTATTCCCGCTTCTATCATACTTTCGCCACTTACTGTTAGCATAAAACATTCAGAATTTCCAACAAAATCAATTGGAATTGGAAATGTATCAGATATATTTTCAACTGCAAGTATTGGCGCACCAGCTGTTATTTTTCCAACTATAGGAACTTCTACCATCTCTTTTGCGGTGTATAAATTTTTGCTTTCTTCTTTTACTTCTGGTTTATTTTCGTTACTGTTTTTTGTTCCTTTTAATAGTCGTAATGTTCTTCCCTTTTGATTTTCCTTTTTTATGTATCCTTTTTGCTCTAATTTTGTTAAATATCCGTGGACTGTTGCAGTAGAACTTAATCCTACTGATTTTCCAATCTCTCGTACTGATGGTGGATATCCATTTTCTTTTATTTGTTTTTCAATAAATGCTAAAATATCTTTTTCTCTTTTTCCTAATTCTTCGCTTTTTTTTCTTGGCATATATATATCACCCCTTAAACATACTAAAAAAATGATAACATATATTGGAAAAAAAGTCAAACAAAAGTTTTGTTTTTAATCGTACCATTCAAGCTCCCAACCACAAATATTTACTGTATCGCCTTCTTGAACTCCAGCTTCTTTTAATTTTTGATTTACACCTAAACTATCTAAACATTTTTGGAAATAATACATTGATTCATTATCTTCTAAGTTTACTCTTCTCATTACTCTATCAACTGCTGGACCGTCTACAACAAAAATTCCATCTTCTTTCTTTATTGTGTATCCTTCTTGCTCTTCTTGTAATGTGTATACTTTTTTGTCTTCAACTTCATCATATAATTCTTCTTTTGGAAGTTCTTTTAATACTTGTGATACTCGTTTTAGTAGCTCACTAATTCCTTCTCCAGTTACAGCTGAAATTTTAAATATTTCTATATTGTTTTCTTTAGCTAATTTTTCTAAATCATTATATAAATTTTCATCTTGCATACTATCAATTTTATTTGCAACAATTATTTGTTTTCTTTTACTTAATTTTTCACTATAAGATTTTAGCTCTTCATTTATTGTTTTAAAATCATCTACAGGATTTCTACCTTCTATTCCAGAAACATCAATAACATGTAGTAATAATCTTGTTCTTTCAATATGTCTTAAAAATTGAAGACCTAAACCTGTTCCATTACTTGCACCTTCAATTATTCCAGGAATATCTGCAATTACAAAGCTTTCTCCATAATCATTTTTTACTACACCTAAATTTGGTTCAAGTGTTGTAAAATGATAATCTGCAATTTTGGGAGTTGCAGATGTTGTTTTTGATAAAAATGTAGATTTTCCAACATTGGGAAATCCAATTAATCCTACATCAGCTAATAATTTAAGCTCTAATATAACCTCTTTTTCAATTCCCTTTTCTCCATCTTGTGAAAAACGAGGAGCTTGTCTTGTTGATGTCGCAAAATGACTATTTCCTTTTCCTCCTCTTCCACCTGGTAATATAAGCTCCTTTTGACCTTTATGTGATAAATCGGCTATTATTTTACCTGTTTCGGCATCTTTTATTAAGGTTCCTATTGGAACTTTAACATATAAATCTTCTCCGCTTTTTCCGTATCTTCTTGCACCTTCACCGTTTTTACCATTTTCTGCTTTAAATTTCTTTTTAAATCTAAAATCTACTAATGTGTTTGAGTCTGGATCTACTATAAAGTAGATACTACCTCCTCTTCCACCATCTCCACCATCTGGTCCTCCGGCAGCAACATATTTTTCTCTTCTGAAAGATACTGCACCATTTCCGCCATCACCAGATTTTATTATAATTTTTGCATAATCTGTAAACATATCTATTTGTATGACTTCTTTAGTTACAAGTCATACACTCCCTCCTTTTTTATTTTATTCGAAGTAATTTAATTTCATTGCTTTTTTTACTTTTTTCATTACTTCTTTAGCTGTTTGTTGTGCCTTTTTTGTTCCTTCAATTAATACTTTATCTATAATTTCTGGATGTGCTTCATAATAAGCTCTTTTTGCTCTTATAGGTTCTAACTCATCTATTATATTTTTTATTAATTGTTTTTTACAAGCAACACAACCTCTTTCACCTGCTTTACATTCACTACATACAGTTTTGTAATCTTCATCTTTTGTGAATAATTTATGATAATATGCAACCATACATATATCTGGATTACCTTTATCATCTTTTCTTATTCTAGCAGGATCTGTTAATGCTCCCATAACTTTTCTTGTTATTTCTTCTTCACTGTCTGATAAGTAAATTGCATTACCTAATGATTTACCCATTTTTTCGTTTCCATCTAAACCTTTTATTCTCTTTCCCTCAGATAAAACTTCTTTTGGTTCAACTAAAGTTTCTCCATATATTGAATTAAATTTTCTAACAATTTCTCTACATTGTTCAATTAAAGGTAACTGATCTTCTCCTACTGGAACAAATTCTCCTTCTAGTGCAGTTATGTCTGCAGCTTGACTTACTGGATATCCTAAAAATCCATATGTTACACTTTCTCCGAATAAATCTCTTTTTTGAGCTATTTCTGTTTTTACAGTAGGATTTCTTTGTAATCTTGCTATTGTAACTAAATTTGAATAAAATACTGTAAGTTCTGCAACTTCTGGTATCATTGATTGTACATAAATTGTAGTTTTTTCTGGGTCAATTCCACATGATAAATAATCTATTGCTAGCTCTCTTACATTTTTACTTACTTTTTCTGGATTATTAAAATTATCTGTTAAGGCTTGAACATCTGCAATTAATATAAATTGTTCGTACTCGCCTGAATTTTGCAATTCAATTCTCTTTTTTAATGATCCAAAATAATGTCCTATATGTAATCTTCCTGTTGGTCTATCTCCTGTTACTATACGTTTTTTCTTTTCCATAATAAATCTTCCTCTCTTTGTAAAAAATAAAAATAATATATTAACATTAGAAAAGCCATCGTCTTCCTACCATATTACTCATTTAATAACTCCTCCAAATAAATTCAAAATTACTATATATTATAATTTATAATGTTATTTTTTTCAAGTATTATAATAAAAATAAAAAAGTCCTTGTTAACTAAAATTTGTTATGTTAAAATGTTTTTGGAATTTTATTCTAAAAATATAGAAAAAGGAGGATTTTGTTATGGAGAATAATACAGAGCCAAATCAAACACAAACACCTAATTCAAGTAGTTTTGATGCAAAAACAACAAGCTGGGTTGCATATTTAACTTGGATTGGTTTTATCATTGCAATTTGTGCTGGTGATAAAGAAGGCGCTAAATTCCACTTAAACCAAGCTTTAGTAATTCTTTTAGCTAATGTTGCAGGTATAATACTTCAATTTATTCCTGTTGTTGGTTGGATTTTAGGAAGCTTATGGAATATTTTCGTATTAGTTTGCTGGATTTTAGGATTAATAGCAGCTATCAACCAAGAAGAAAAAGAAGTTCCACTATTAGGAAAAATAAAAATTTTAAAATAATTACTGTAGCAATTGTTATTTCAAACAATTGCTTTTTATTTGCATATATTTATTTTTTTTGTAAATAATACTAATAATAAATTTTATTATTTACTTTATATTGTTTCAATTGGTTTATGAGTAACCAAAAAACTCAAATATATGCAAGGAGATTATGATTATTATATATATCATAAAAAGTTATTATGGATTTTTTTCAAACTATTGATTGGATGCAAATTTTAAGATGTTTTGTTGTAGGTGGTTTAATTTGTATTATTGGTCAAATATTAATTGATAAAACGAAACTTACCCCTGCTAGAATTTTAGTAACATTTGTTACTGTTGGAGTAATTTTAGGAGCTTGTGGAATTTATAAATATGTTATTGATTTCGCTGGTTGTGGTGCTACAGTCCCATTAACTGGCTTTGGTGCTAACTTAGCTAAAGGCACAATTGAAGCAGTAAAAAATAATGGTTTACTCGGTGCTTTTACTGGTGGCGTTATGGCTTCTGCCGGAGGAATTGCTGCTGCTGTATTTTTTGGATATATTGCTTCTTTAATTGCTAAACCTAAAATAAAAAAACAGTAATACTTTAAATTAAAATCTTGCTGTTCAATTATTATAAAAAAAAGTAATTCATTTATAAAGTTTATTTTATAAATGAATTACTTTTTTAATTATTAAATATCATAAAAATATGTTGCCTCTAAATCTGCTTCATGCATCATTAGAGCTAATGGATATTTCTTGTATGCTGATCCTATTGTATTATATAATTCTTTTGGCTCTGTGTAACCCATGTGCCAACGAATACTATATTTTTCTTCTGGAGTTAGCTTTATATATTCTGATATCATCATTACAGATTTTTCTCCATGTCCATATGGTATTGTGTCATCTATTGTATAATATGGAACTTTTTCCCATTCACCTAATGCATTTTTTGCATTTCTATAGTCTACTTTGTAGAAATTTAATTTACATATATCATGTAATAAGCTAACTATTTTTATTGTATCATCTGGAATTTCTAATTTTAAAACATTGTTTTTAGCTTTGTAGTCTAAAATTTCATATACTTTTAAACTATGCTCTACTAATCCACCTTCAAATGACCCGTGAAATCTTGTGCTTGCTGGTGCTGTGAAGAAGTCTGTTTTTTCTAAAAATGATATTAAATCTTCTATTCCAGGTCTGTTTGTACTTTTTAATAATTCAATAAATTTTTCTTTCATTTTGTATCTCTCCTTAAATTTTTAGTTATTACATTTTTTCTGGTATATTTATTGCTAGTGTATCTAATAGTAATTTATTTACTTGATATACTAGGTTTGTTAAGAATAACCAAGTTTGTTTTTTGTTTTCATCTTGCTCTGTTAGTATTCTGTTTTCTACATAAAATTTGTTAAATAAACTGTCTAATTCATATATGTATTCTGTAATTTCACTTAGTGTTTTATTTCTGTATGCTGTATCTATTCTTATTGGCATTTCTAATACTTTTGTTATTAGCTCTTTTTCTGTTTGAGAATATATGTTATACATTTTATATTTTGATACATTTGATTTTGCTAGCAATGATTTCATACGAACTGCTGAATATAAAATGTATGGTCCAGTTTTCCCCTCTAAGCTACAGAATTTTGATATATCAAATATATAATCTTTTTCTACATTTGGTAATAAATCTGCATATTTTAAAGCTGCCACTGCAACTGTATCTGATATGTTTTTCTTTTCATTTTCATTCATTTCTGAATCTTTTACATATTTAGCTGTTTCTTCTTTTATTTCGCCTAATAAAGATTCTAATTTCATTACTCCACCATCTCTAGTTTTAAATGGTTTTCCATCTTTTCCATTCATTGTTCCAATACCTATAAATTCAAATTTCATATCTTTATCTACTAAATTTGATTTATATGATGTTCTAAATACTTGCTCAAAATACATACCTTGTCTGTTATCTACTATATACCATATTTCATCTGGATTAAATCTTTTCTTTCTTGATAATATTGTTGCAAGTTCCCTCGTTGCATATAAAGTTGTTCCATCTGTTTTAATTACAACTAGTGGTGGAATTTCTGCCTTATCTGTATCTAATTTTACATCACATACAAGAGCACCTTGGCTTTCTTTCAAGCAATTATTTTTCTTCAAAATTTCTAACATTTCATCTATGTATGGATATGAATCAGTTTCACCTTCCCATAGGTCAAAATTAGTATTCAATTGTTTATATATATTTTTTATATTTTTAATTGATATTTCTTTTACGATATTCCATAAAGCTACATATGATTTTTTTCCTTTATCTAGCTCTGCTGTAATTCTACGAACTTCTTCCATTATTTCATCATTTTCTTTTGCTTTTGTGCTTGCTAATGGATAAATTCGCTCTAAATCTTCATTTGTTATTGGAATTTCTGTTGGATATTCTCCTTTATAATTTTCATCAAAAAATACCCAATCCGGATGTTCTTCTCTTAATTGATATATAACCATACCTGATTGTCTTCCTATATCTCCTAAATGAACATCTGAAATAACATCATTGCCAACAAGTTTTGCAAGTCTTTTTAATGCTTCTCCTATATTAGCAGTTCTTAAATGCCCAACATGAAGTGCTTTTGCAACATTTGCACCACCATAATCTAAAAATATCTTTTTTTTAGGATATCTTTTTACATTTTCAGATACATCTTTAGATATTTCAGTTAAATATTCAGTTAGATATTCAATTTTATATGATATATTTATAAATCCAGGTCCTGCAATATTTATGTTGTCAAAAATGTCAAATTCATTTAAGTCCTCAACTATTTTTTGAGCTATTTCTTTTGGATTTGTTTTATATTTTTTTGCAAGCCCCATTGCACCATTATATTGAAATTGACCAAATTCTGGTCTGCTAGATGTATTAAGAACAACATTTTCTTCATTAAAGTTATTTTTTTCTAAAATATTTTTAATTATTTCTTCTGTTTTTGTTATAATATCCATATTTTTTCCTCCAATCTTAATATGATAATTCATACATACACATTTTATAAAAACAAAAAACCTCTGGAAAATCCAGAGGCGATATAAAACGCGGTACCACTCTATTTGATTTTTGCATTTTTAATACAAAAATCCACTCAAATCTGTAACGTAGATATACGAACTACCATACTTTTATTTCCTGTAGTCACTCACAAGCTCTAATAATTATATAATTATTGTCGAACTTACACCATCTTTCGACTCGCTTTAATAATTTTTTTATAATTATTTTCTTGATCAACGATTTTTATTAATTATATTGGTATTATATTGCAATATATTAATTTTGTCAATTATTTTTCTTGCATTTTATGTATACTTATGATATAATAATTATATCATTGAGTTTGCTGGTTGAACTCAAAATTTTTAGAAAGGAGGAGTATTTATTATGAATACTCCTAGAGAAACCATCATCAATACAGACATTCTTCTGCGTTTTGAACTGGAGAATGGTGTAAACCATCTCTTTCGCAAGGCTGCCGGTCGAGATCGATTCTACTGGTTTTCCGATGACCAAACGCTGAAGTACAGTGATGGTATTCTTCAGCTGATGATCAGCGGACATGTTGGTGAACATCTGATGTTTGTCTTCCAGAACGCTGAAGGCACATATCTGAACTACACCAACTCCGCAATCAAAAACATCAGCCGCGAGGAAATCTAGCAGCTGAAAAACCTGTTTCTAGGGCAATACATATCGCAAAGATGTGTGCATGGAAACAGGTTCTTTTATTTTATAATATTTCAGTCCATTTATTTACATGGTCTTAAATCATTGTTAATTTCATGAGTTGGATACACTTTTTTAGTTAATATTTTTTTCAATACTTCAGGTCTTATTGGAGTTTTATCTATATTGTTTAAATCAATCCACTCATATTCAATATTTTTTTCTTCATCCCCCTCTATATTTTTTATTGTTTCTAAAGTTCTCTTATCCTTCTCATCCACAAACTCAGCTTTATGAACAAATGTAATCTCATGGTACTTTTTGTTATTTGCTTCAAAAAAGTTTTCTATTGTTGCTATATATCCTGTAAGCTCGATATCTTTTCCTGTTTCTTCTTTGAATTCTCGTTTTACTGTATCTTCTGAATTTTCTCCAATCTTAATTCTCCCTCCAACTAAAGCATAATATGGCTCTTTTACATTGTGATGTAATAATATTTTATTATCATGTATTATAATTGCAGTCGCTCTACAATTTAATCTCCATTCTCCAATATCAATTGTTAAATCTTTCATAATTTCAATCTCCTTTCAATACATTTTTACTATAATTATACTTTATAAGTTTATTATATCAAATTCCTTTGCCAATCAAGTCTGTCATCTCACCATCATATAAAATATCTAATTTGCTCATGGCTCTTGTTATTGTAACATATAATAATTTTATATCTAAACTATTATTTGTATACTTCACATTATTTGCATTTGAAATAATAACACAGTCAAATTCCAAACCTTTTGCCAAATATGATGGAACAACTGATATTCCAGAATTATATTCCGAATCTTTTCCCCTTATGAGTTTTACATCTGATCTCAGCTTACAAATTTCTCTTTCAATCATTTCGCATTCTTTCATATCTTTTCCTATAATTGCTATTGACTTATATCCATTATCTAAATGCTCATTTATTTTCTCATTTATAGATTCGATTAAATCCTTTTTGTTTTCGACTTTTTTTATACTTATTGAATTTTTTCTATCTATAACTGGATCACCTAACACAATATACTCTTTTTCATATTCAGGTAATTTGTTAATTACTATATTGGCAATGTCCATTATCTCTTTTGTTGTTCTGTATGTCTTATTTAGTGTTGTGTATACAGTTTTTACATTATTAAATTCCACATCTATAAATCTCTTCCAGTTTTCAATACCTCTATAATAATGAACCCCCTGTGCTATATCTCCTAATATTGTCATTGAATTACTGTTTAAAATCGTTTTTAATACATCAAATTGAAATTCACCGTAATCTTGTGCTTCATCTATAACAACATGCTTTATTTTACATTTATCTTTTATTCCAAAAACTTTAAATTGTATATACATTATAGGAGCTAAATCTTCGAATGATACTTCGTTTTTCTTTAAATTTGCTAGTGTATTTTCTTTTAAATATTGCATTATCTCATTTGAATTTTGCAAATATGAATCTATAAATTCTTTATAATATTGTACACAATCTTTTTTAGGTATTTGATTTAAATAATTTTTTACAATTTTTTTATATCCCTTTTCTACATTCTTTATTTCTTTATCATATTCATCATAAACTTTTATACGCTCTTCTTGTACTAAATTTTCTATGGCTTTAGTTCGCTCTTTTCTCAAGTTTTCTGCTATTTCTGTAGACTTTCTTTTAAATTCGGATATTAAATTTTTTTCAATTTCATGTATTCGATTGTCAAAATTATACATTTTATATGTATGTTTAAATAAATAATCTATATCATTATATTTCATTATTGTATAATCTTTGTAACAGAAATCATTTTTAGGAATATAATTATTTTCTATATCAGCTAAATACTCATCAATAATTTTTTTGAAATTTATTGATGATTTAAATTTAGCTTCTTTTATCATAATATCAATTTTCCCCTTATTTATGTCATCAAATTCTTTATTTACAATTATAACTAATTTTTCGTTATTATCTGAAATTTTTAATTTTTTTCCAATTACATCATAAGCAAAATCTTCAAAAGTACATTGTCTTACATCATTTACACCTAAATCAGGAAGAATATTTGAAATATAATTTAAAAAGAATTTTGTTGGAGCTATTATCATAAATTCGTCTGGCTTAAATTCTTTCTCATAATTATAAATTAAATATGCAATTCTATGAAGAGCAATCGTTGTTTTTCCGCTTCCTGCTACTCCCTGTATAATAAGTGGTGAATTTATATCAGCTCTAATTATTCTATTTTGTTCATCTTGTATAGTTGCTACTATATTTTTTAATCTATCATCTGCTTTTTCTTCAAGTGCATTTTGTAGTAACTCGTCATTACCAGTAACATTAATATCAACATACTTTTTCAATTTTCGTTTTTCTATAATATACTGCCTTTTTAATAATATTTCACCTTTTATTTTATTACCTAAACATTCATATTCTGCTTTACCAATTTTTCCTTCATAATACAAGTTTGATATTGGAGCTCTCCAATCCACTATTATTGGCTCTACTGTTTTACTATCTAAAATAGAAATTTTTCCAATATATAGTTTTTCCATTTTTCTTGCATCTTCTTTAAAATCCATTCTAGCAAAATACGGAACATCTTTTATTTTCTTTATATCTTCTAACTTTTTTACTTTTGCAAATAAAACCTCGCCCTTTGCCATATCTTCTAAGGAATAGTTCATATCTGCATTTTTTAAATCTTCTTCAATTATATTTTCTTCTTCTGTAATTTTTTCATTTATTTCTTCTAATTTATCTTGCTCTTCTTTAAATATTTGCTCTTCCATATTAAAACCTCCATTTATTATTGTTAAATGAACAGACTTTAATTTACATGTTTAAAGTCGTTCATTTTTCTATTTATTTAAATCATTTGTTTTAATATGTTTTCTGCTTTTTTATAAAACTCTTCTTTATTTTCAATTAAGCCTTGTAATTCTTTTAAATATTTTTCATATTTATCATCTTTTACATAATATTTGTTAACCGCATAACCATTTTTGCCAAACTTTTTTTCAGCATGATCATATGCCCTATCAATTTGCTCTTTATATGTAGAATCTTTATAATGTTCAAATCCAAATGCTAAAGTTCTTTCCAAAAAAGTTGTTACATTTGTATTTTTATCTGCAGATGCCAATATTTTTCCATATATATTTCTAGGTACATTTTTATTAGATGATCTATGATCTTCAATTGCTTCTTTTATAATTTGTTTCTGATCTCTTGTGAAAAATTTGTCCAGATTTTCATCATTCCACATCCAATTTGCAGATATTATTTCATGTGTTTTTCTATCTATATGATCTCCTATATCATGATATGATACTGCTGTAAATAACATATTATAATCTAATCCTTCGTATTGTTTTGAAATTTCAAATGCTCTTTGTAGTACATATTTTATATGATCTATATCATGGGATTTTCCATTTAAATCATATACTTTAAAAACATTTTCTTTAATATACTTTAGTAATTCATTGTTAATTAAATTTTCGTCCATAACACTCCTCCGATAAAAAATTTTAAGCTTAATTATTTTTCATATTCCCCCTTTACACTTATATTTGACCAATCTCCATTAGCCTTTTTAAGACGCAAAAAAACCAAGTAATTACATACTTGGTATCTATATGATTTTTAGCTTTTATTTTGTGTGTCAGTCTAAATTTTGCAATACTTAAAAATGATAACATAATCATATAAATACTGAAAAAGTAGAGTTTGACTACTGTGTTCGGAATGGTTACAGGTATCCCTCTAAATTCACGACATTTATATTATCACCTTTAAATATGGTTTGTCAATGTTTTTATAAAAACATCTCCAATTTCATTGAATTATTATCTTTAAATCCAACTTTATGATATAATTTTACAGCTTCTGGGTTACTTGTTTTTAGCTCTAAAATTCCTATATTTTTGTCTTTGGAAAACTTTATTACTTCTCTTAATAAATGTGTTTGAATCCCCATTTTTCTATATTCTTCTCTTGTATATACACCACATACATATCCTCGTTCCACTAATTCTTCCTTATGCAATGGCATATATTTTACAAGTTGTATTCCACACATTGATACTAATTTATTATCAAGATCTTTTACAAAAAAATATATATTTTTATTCAAATTTTCTAATAAAAATATTTTTGTATTATTATAAAATTTTTCATCATCAATTTTATAATTTTTTTAAATAATTCTTTTTTCTGTAAGATTCTTAATTCTGCAATTTGGTCTATATCTTCTATTTCTGCTAATCTATACATATCTTTTGTATCTCTTTTTTTATTTATATAAAAATTTTAGCTCTATGTTTATTTTTCGTCAATATTTAATTTTTATCTGATAAAATTTGTTCTTGTTATTGTTTCATTTTTTGGTAATTCAATTCCAGCTTTTTTTCCTGCATTAATACACTTTAAAAGCCATGCCATATTATTTGCAAGTGTTCTCATTGTTTGCATACCTTCTAAGTCTTGTTCTACTTCCTCAGGTTTACTTCCATGTACCATATTCCAATATTGAGATGTTACAATTGGCATATTATTCATTGAAAAATATTTATTTAGCATATCAAATGTTGATGACGCTCCACCTCTTCTGCATGACACAATTCCAGCCGATGGTTTATTTTTAAATAAATTGCTTCTTCCATAAAAAACTCTATCCATAAAAGATGTAATCATTCCACTTGCTGAAGCAAAATGTACAGGTGTGCCAAATATAAAACCATCTGCTTCTTTCACTTTATCTAAAAATTCATTTACTTTGTCATTAATAAAACATTTACCTGTTTTTAGGCATGAACCACATCCTAAACATCCAGAAATTGGTTTATTTCCAAGCCAAAATATTTCAGATTCTATATCTTGATTATTTAATGTATTTTCTATTTCTTTAAGAGCTGTATATGTACATCCTTTTTCGTGTGGACTTCCATTTACTAAAATAACTTTCATATTAAAATCATCCTTTCTATGTAATTCTACAAATTTATTATATTCATTTTTTTGCTCTTTATAATTATTTTTAATACAATTAATACCTCTTAAAACTTAAGAGGTATTTTGTATTTTGTATTTTGTATTTTTATTTTGTTGTTTTATCAAAATATCTTTTTAATAATTCTAATCCTGTTATTATAACTCCACCTAGTATAAAAGTAAGAATGTTAAATGTTGAAAATGTCATTGCTGGTTGTGGTATATCTAATGTTGTTGCTCCCATAACAATAGAATATAATGAACCTAACATCATTCCTAATATTGTGTATACTGTTTGTGAACGGAATTTTTCTAGACACAATCTTATTAATTTTGTAAATGTTACTATTCCTGCAATCATACCTAATCCAAATATTATTAATACAGGCATTGCTGAAAAATCAAGTGATATAAAAGCTTTTACTTTTTCCATAATTGGTATGTATAAACCAAATATTAATAATAATGTTGATCCAGATATTCCTGGTAATATCATTGCTGATATTGCAATCATTGCAGCTATAAATATATAAATTATTGTACCTGCATTTAATACATTAACATCAATGCTTTTTCCTGCATGTGAGTTAAAAATTGTTATTGCTACTACTAATGCGATTCCTAATAATGTAAATACTAAGTTTTTATATTTTCCTTTTACAACATCTTTTTCTTCTTTAATTACTACTGGTATAGCAAAAATTATGAATCCTATAAATAAAGAGCTCATTGCATATATTTTGCTATTAAATAAGCTTGATAAAATGCTTGCTGCAAGTAAAAATCCAATTATCCAGCCACATCCTATTTTTACTAAAAATCTTAGTGCAGTCTTTTTTTGTTCCATTTTTCCTCTGAATAAATCGTCTAATGAACCTATGAATTTGTCGTAAAATCCAAGTAAAAATGCTATTGTTCCTCCAGATACACCAGGTACGCTGTCTGCTAGTGCCATACAAAATCCGTTAATTAGATTCATTATGATATCTTTTAGTTTCTTCATTTTTTTATTCTCTCCTTTTTATATTTTTATAATATCCACATTATTCCATAAATGCTTTGTAAAGTCAAATAAAATTTTATATTTTAAATTCCAGTTTTATATTTTAAATTCCAGTTTCATACATAGAATAATACTTACCTTTTTTTGCTAATAGCTGTTCGTGTGTTCCTTCTTCTATTATATTTCCGTTTTCTATGAATATTATTTTATCTGCATTTTTTATTGTTGATAGTCGGTGTGCTATTATAAATGATGTTGAATTTTTTATTAATTTATTAAAAGCATTACTTATTTTGTTTTCTGTTACTATGTCTATATTGCTTGTTGCTTCATCTAATATTAATATTGGTGGTTTGGTTAACATTACTCTTGCTATGTTTATTAGTTGAATTTCTCCTGGTGATAGCATATTTTGATTTTTTATATATGTGTTGTACCCTTCTGGTAATCTTTCTATAAATTCGTGTGCATATGCCATTTTTGCTGCTTGTTTGATTTCTTCATCTGTTGCATTTGGTGATCCGTATGATATATTTTCTTTTATTGTTCCTGTAAATAATTTTGTATCTTGAAGTACTATTCCTATATTTTTTCGTAAAAATTCTTTTGATATATTTTGTATATTTACACCATCTATTGTTATTTCGCCACTATTTATTTCATAAAATCTCATTAATAAATTTACAATTGTTGTCTTTCCAGCTCCAGTTTTTCCTACTATTGCAATATTTTGTTTTGGATTGGCTATTAAATTAAATTTTTCTATAAACTTTTTGTTATTGATATATGAAAAATATACATTTTTAAATTCTACTCTGCCTTCTATTTTATCTAATTGTACTATTTTAGAATTTTGTGGCTCTTCTTTTTCATTTAAATAATCAAATATTCTTTTTGCAGATGCTATTGCAGTTTGTATTTCTGATATTATTGATGTAATTTCATTAAATGGCCTTGTAAATACATTTGTGTATACTAAAAATGTTGTTAAATTTCCAATCGAAAAATGTGCATCTGCTGTACTTTTTATTATCATTATTCCAGATATTGCAACTACAATATATGCTAAATTAGATACAAATCTTGTACTTGGATTTGTAAGTGATGAATAAAATTGTGATTTTATTCCTACATTTTTTAAACTTTCATTTTTATTTTTAAAATTGTTTTCAAAGTACTGTTCACTATTAAAATTTTTTATTGTCTTAAATCCAGTTAAAGCCTCTTCTGTATATCCATTTATATCTGATATTTTTTCTGCTCTTTTTGAAAATAACTTTGTGGTATTTCTTCCTACAAATCTTGAAATAATATACATTATTGGAGCAATACAAATTAAAATAACTGTCATTACCTTATTTATTTTTATCATTATAATTATAGAAATTATAACCGTAATAATTCCCATTGTTATTTTTGATACAGATTGAATTAATCCATTTGAAACATTTTCTACATCAACAGTAAATCTATTTAGTGTATCTCCATATGGATTTTTGTCTAAATATTTTAATGTTAATTTATTTGTTTTTTTAAATAAATCTGCTCTTAGAGCTTTAGATGTTTTTGTGGCAAATTTTATAAGAGCTTTATTTAATAGTAAATTTGAAATGAATAAAACAACATATATTAACAGTAATTTTATTATTTCTGTAATTAAATTTTCTTTTATAAATGGAATCGTACTGTCAATAGTTTTTCCTATATAAATTGGTGCTAATATTGTCATTATACTACTTAAAATTGAAAATATAGTAATGATAATTATTGAATATTTACAATTTTTTATATATTTTCTAAAATTTTTCATAATATTACCTTTCATCTTGTATTCTTGCGTCAATGGTTGTCAATGGGGACGGTTCTGATTGACAACCTTTTGGTTAAAGGAAGGTTCAGAAAATATGTCAGAGGTTGTCAATCAGAACCGTCCCCATTGACAACCATTCCTCCATTGACAACCACTGCCCCCTCGCTGATATGATTTTTTTATCTTTTTTGTAGTTGAAATATTTGCTTATATATTTTTGATTCATTTAGTAATTGATCTGGTGTTCCTATGTTTTCTATGTTTCCGTTGTCTAGGACTATTACTTTGTCACATTTTGATATTGTGGAGATTCTTTGTGATGCGATTAATAGTGTTATTTTGTTTTCGTTGATGTAATTGAATATGTTGTTTAGTACATTGGATTCTGTTTTATAATCTAATGCGTTTGTTACATCATCTAACATTAATATTTGGGGATTTCCGTGTGAATGCTCTTGCTAGTGATATTCTTTGTTTTTGTCCACCTGATAGGTTGTTGGCGTTATTTTCTAGTTTGGTATTTTCTTTTTCTTTTAAATTTTGTACAAATTCGTAGCTTTCTGAATATTTAAGTGCTTTTTGTATATCTTTTTTAGGTACATTTTTTCCCATTTTTATGTTTTCTTCTATTGTTGTGTTGTAGAAATTTGGGTTTTGCTCTATTAATTTTACTATTGATTTTATTTGTTCATTTGTGTATTCATTTATATTTGTTCCTAGTATGTTTAACTCTCCTTGGCTTATTTTGTAGCTTCTATTTATTAGTTGTAATATTGTTGATTTTCCGGATCCTGTTAATCCTATTATTCCTATTTTTTCGCCTTTTTTTATTTGTAGATTTATATTTTTCAAAAATGTTTTGTTTTTATCATATTCAAAATTTACATTTTTAAATTCAATTGCAATATCGGTATTTTTTATTTTAATATTTTTTTCTTCATCATCTTTTTCTGGTGTTTCTTGTAATATTTCTTTTATTCTTTTATATGATACAAAACTTTTTGTATATATTGTTATTAAATTTGACAATACTATTAATGCTAATATCATTTGTGATATATAGTTTATTATTGCTATTAAATTTCCTTGTGGCATGTAATTGTTGCTTATTTTTATTCCTCCAATATATAAAACTAGTGCTATTGTAAAATCAAGTATTACAACAGATACTGGATTCAGTAGGTTTGAAAATATATTGGCTTTTTGTGATAATTTGTAATTTTCATTATTTGATTTTTGAAATTTTTGCTCTTCTAATTTTTCTGTTCCAAAACTTTTTACAAGTCTTATATTTAATAAATTTTCTTTTACTTTTAATGCAATTTCATCTAATTTTGTATTCGCTTTTTGTTGATATTTTGAAGCTTTTTTTATTATTACATATATACAAACTGCAAGAATTACTGTTGATACAAAAAGTATTTTCGAAATTGTACTATCAAGTACATAAACCATTATTAAAGACCCTATAAATATAAATGGAACTCTTATTACCAATCTTATAAACATTGCTACTGCTACTTCTAAGTTTAAAATATCGTTTGTTATTCTATTTACAATTGCTGATGTTCCATATTTTTCTATTTGTTTATTGGATAATTTTAAAACATATGAAAATAATTTATTTCTTAGCTCTGTTCCAAATCCTTGAGATGTTTTTGCTGCAATGTATTGTGCAATTACTGCACATGCTAGTCCAATTATTATTAATACAAGCATTATTCCTGTGTATTTTATAATTGTGCTTGTGTTGGTATTTGACAAATTATTTATTATTTGTGCTATTATAAATGGTAAAAATACTTCTATTATTGCTTCTATTAACTTAAATATTGGCCCTATTATAAAATCTTTTTTATATTTTGATAAAAATTTTAACATAATTAATCCTTTTTATTTTATTTAGATTTTTGGGAATATCTATAACCGTTTCAATTATATTATTGTGGTCATTTTTTTTCAATATTAAACTCGTCTTTATTGTGATAATATATGTTTTATAAAATATAAAAAATTTTTTTATTTTAGAATATTTTTTTTATATTAGCATATAATATTATTGTAAGGTTAATATTAGTTTGACTAAGAGTATTACGAGTTTGAACAGATCAGATTTTTAATATTCGAGCAAAGATTATTACTAGCTTATTAAAAATAGGTTATTACTAGTCGGCGATGAGAAAGATATGTTTGCTAAATTTATTTAGTATATGTATTTTTCAAAGTTGTGAGTATTCTTGTTTAAACTAATAATCATTTTTAGTCCCTTTGGGATGAATATGGTTGTTATATGGGCATTAGTATTCTAGCGAATGATTGATATATTTATCGATGAAATTTAGTTATGTAGTAATATGTATTAGATTTTTGGTTTAGGTATATTGGTTTTAGCCGAAGATTAATACTAGCTTTACATGATAATAGCATATGGATTTTTTCCATATGCTATTATTTTTGTAATTGTGCTTATGGTAAGGCCGGATATGTGAATATATATATTAAAATTCCGTTCCTTACTGGTGCGCCTT
>OLPV01000958.1_pt1 | contig 22964 bp, 18 predicted proteins | sample 1671961 | NCBI WGS metagenome assembly OLPV01 (sample SAMEA3136630, study PRJEB25190) | human gut metagenome | biome: human gut; feature: human-associated habitat; material: faeces | place: Austria | collected 2013
AAGCGGCATACGATCATGAATGCTCGCCATATATCCATTTGGCGGAGTTGTGATAACTGAAAACACACCGTCCTGAAATATTCCAGCCATTAAAAATGCTTTTGAGCCTTCTAGCTGAATGCGATATTGATAGCTTTTCTGCTTACCAGTTTCTTCGTCAAAATACACATCTGTTTTATGACGTTCGTAAAATGCACGCGCCGGAACAAGACAACGACCTTGACGAATTGCTTTTGCCCACATTCCTCTGCCAGATGAATGTTGTTGAATTGCCGTTTCAATACGCGTATTGAAATATAGTTTGTTATTGCTATCTAGCTTAAACCCCCAATGTGCCGTTGTTAGGGTTAAACCACCCGATGGGTCAGGCAAAAATATAGTTGCGCTCTTACCCGGAAACACATCTACTTCCGTATTCCAGTCCTCGTACTTCTGAAGAAAAATAGACTGCTTTGCATTAAACGCGTCAACAACCGCTTGCGCTTCCTGATAGTTTAAAGGTGTGAATTGCGTGCACATATAGAGACAACTTCATTTCTAATAAACATTAATAAAGCTAAATAACGCAGATAAACATTATACTGTCACCCAACATGAATAATGTATTGGACATAATTTCTTTCGAACAAAATAAGTAATGGCGCAATTAAAGAAATTGCAATATGCATTAGGTTGCATTGAAAGGAACTTGACTTAACACAAGCTCAACTTGCTGAAAAATCTAAAACTCGCTTCCGTCGTATAAATGGTTTGGATAAAAGGACTCATTGCTTTGGCTGCGGTAATAAATATTTCTATTATGCAATAGAAATATTGTTCCAGCATGCTGTCTATATTCAGAAACGCCGAAATAGAACCCTGCTGGCAGGATATTAGTCGGGTGATTATGTAAGCAAATATTTCATTAGGATGATTTTTAGCCACTTCATAAACTTTGTCTGTTGACGTAACTGCTAACTACGTCTTGCTATTAAGTTTGATTACCAGTCAGTTTGTCACTGCTCCAAAACATGGTTCATTCTCGGCTTTGCACGCCCTAAGTTTGATTACCAGTCAGTTTGTCACTGCTCCAAAACAATACCAGTTGATCACGGTCATAGACCGTGGTTTGATTACCAGTCAGTTTGTCACTGCTCCAAAACTAATTCTTGACGCATACCCTTGGTGAGATAGTTTGATTACCAGTCAGTTTGTCACTGCTCCAAAACTGAGCTTACAAGCTATGAGCCAGTTGAGGTGTTTGATTACCAGTCAGTTTGTCACTGCTCCAAAACTAATTTTCGTCATAACCAATTGAGATAAATGTTTGATTACCAGTCAGTTTGTCACTGCTCCAAAACCGACATTTGGGAATTGGCCGACCAGTTACAGTTTGATTACCAGTCAGTTTGTCACTGCTCCAAAACCTCTTACTAAACCACATGATGGGCACGGTGTTTGATTACCAGTCAGTTTGTCACTGCTCCAAAACTGCAGTTAAAGACACAAGCACGCTTACAGAGTTTGATTACCAGTCAGTTTGTCACTGCTCCAAAACAAGGCTTCAGCAAGGTTTTTCGGCTCTTTTGTTTGATTACCAGTCAGTTTGTCACTGCTCCAAAACCAAAAGCTCAGCGATATGGGCTATGACTGTGTTTGATTACCAGTCAGTTTGTCACTGCTCCAAAACCGGTAAGCTGCACCGAAAACGTGATGTTTTGTTTGATTACCAGTCAGTTTGTCACTGCTCCAAAACATACGCCCCGTATTTTTCCAAGCTGTATCAGTTTGATTACCAGTCAGTTTGTCACTGCTCCAAAACAAGCATTAACCACGCTTGCGCGTTGTTTTGGTTTGATTACCAGTCAGTTTGTCACTGCTCCAAAACCTCGCCCTGAATACCTTCACATATAACGTAGTTTGATTACCAGTCAGTTTGTCACTGCTCCAAAACGTAGTGAGTGCATTCTAAGGAAAGAATAAGGTTTGATTACCAGTCAGTTTGTCACTGCTCCAAAACCGTGATTTCGTCTTGGTGGCGGCGCTGTAGGTTTGATTACCAGTCAGTTTGTCACTGCTCCAAAACACCAATTTTTTCAGGTGCATTTGCAATTGGGTTTGATTACCAGTCAGTTTGTCACTGCTCCAAAACTGCTGCACCGCCCTATATGCGCTTAGCTTGTTTGATTACCAGTCAGTTTGTCACTGCTCCAAAACAACAATTACAACGGTAAAGCGATCTGCTAGTTTGATTACCAGTCAGTTTGTCACTGCTCCAAAACGAAGAGCTAGACAAGCGCCTCATGCCTAAGTTTGATTACCAGTCAGTTTGTCACTGCTCCAAAACGTGATATCGATAATGGTCTTCAGCGAGTTAGTTTGATTACCAGTCAGTTTGTCACTGCTCCAAAACTGATCAGTCTTCAACCATTCAGGGACATCAGTTTGATTACCAGTCAGTTTGTCACTGCTCCAAAACAGATTCCTAAAGGTTACGCGGGCCTTGTTAGTTTGATTACCAGTCAGTTTGTCACTGCTCCAAAACGACGTATTCCTCTTGCACAAGTACAACGGTGTTTGATTACCAGTCAGTTTGTCACTGCTCCAAAACATGTGCCATGAGTAGAAATACTTTTCAATAGTTTGATTACCAGTCAGTTTGTCACTGCTCCAAAACGCGACGCTGTAGCCTTTGTGGTTATAAACAGTTTGATTACCAGTCAGTTTGTCACTGCTCCAAAACCCAGCCCTCGGCGATCTCGTCCATGTCGATGTTTGATTACCAGTCAGTTTGTCACTGCTCCAAAACTGAGTTGTGGACTATCTAACAACCTTCAAGGTTTGATTACCAGTCAGTTTGTCACTGCTCCAAAACATAGCGAATAACCACATTAAGCGTATTAACGTTTGATTACCAGTCAGTTTGTCACTGCTCCAAAACAATACCTTTAATGGTTTGCGTGTTTTGGTGGTTTGATTACCAGTCAGTTTGTCACTGCTCCAAAACAAAAAATACGTGTTAACGCTGGTATGACACGTTTGATTACCAGTCAGTTTGTCACTGCTCCAAAACAATAAGAAGTGCTTACCACGATCAGTAGAAGTTTGATTACCAGTCAGTTTGTCACTGCTCCAAAACAACTGGAATTTGATGAATACGTGGAGGTGTGTTTGATTACCAGTCAGTTTGTCACTGCTCCAAAACGACAGCAGCATTTATTCCTTCAATAGCATTGTTTGATTACCAGTCAGTTTGTCACTGCTCCAAAACCCGCTCCATACGCTTGCGCGTGGCGGTCTGTTTGATTACCAGTCAGTTTGTCACTGCTCCAAAACCTGACCTAATCGAACCTGACGAGCCTGAACGTTTGATTACCAGTCAGTTTGTCACTGCTCCAAAACCGCTCGTACTTGATTTTGCCCTTGCTCTTGGTTTGATTACCAGTCAGTTTGTCACTGCTCCAAAACCGTGTCTTTAGAGTATCCTAGCTGATCCCAGTTTGATTACCAGTCAGTTTGTCACTGCTCCAAAACCCACCTTTTCGCGGTATAACGTCCTATCAGTTTGATTACCAGTCAGTTTGTCACTGCTCCAAAACATGACCATGTTCTTACCTTCATAGACGTACGTTTGATTACCAGTCAGTTTGTCACTGCTCCAAAACCATCAAGTCTTATGCTCCTGAATTGCCCCAGTTTGATTACCAGTCAGTTTGTCACTGCTCCAAAACTATTTCTGGCTTTAGATTGTCTACGCACTCGTTTGATTACCAGTCAGTTTGTCACTGCTCCAAAACGTTAACCCTCATAGCTAACCACCGCGCTAAGTTTGATTACCAGTCAGTTTGTCACTGCTCCAAAACTCCTGCTAGTGATGTGACTGCTTTAGAGCGTTTGATTACCAGTCAGTTTGTCACTGCTCCAAAACGCGACATAGACAAGCAGATAGATGATATTGGTTTGATTACCAGTCAGTTTGTCACTGCTCCAAAACCCAAACAAGCCCCTGCGTAGCTTCTCCAGAGTTTGATTACCAGTCAGTTTGTCACTGCTCCAAAACGCTATCGAATACACTCACTATCATATTTAGTTTGATTACCAGTCAGTTTGTCACTGCTCCAAAACCGTCAATGCCTAGAATGTGCAAGTGCAAACGTTTGATTACCAGTCAGTTTGTCACTGCTCCAAAACCGATTGAAGCAAATTCCCCTCTGCACGCGGACAGACAAACCAACTAGCACTATTCCAAAGATTCTAAAAATCCCTGGTCAATTATCAATTTCCTGGCATTTTCTAGCTTTATGTCATCTGAACCTTGAACAAGAAATAAAGCTGCAACATTATGAAAAAACAGCTGCATTTCTAATTCAAGAAGTTCGGATTTTGTCAAAAATTTTTCAATATTTACAAACACCAGCGTTTTTCTATAACAGATATCATGCAGAAACTCAATAAAATGTATCAAATTATCAAAGAGCGTAACAGAATCAGATCTGTCAATACCAAATGAATACGCTTTAAGCGCTTGGCCTAGATCCCATTCTATACCGAATGAGTAACAAGAATTGAGTTGAAGGCTTAACTCTTTTACGAGATGCTCCAGCTGTTGATGAGCTGCTTCAATATCTTGACGAACCGCATCATCTTCTTTCATTAAAAAATCAATTTGGTTATATAAAGCAGTTAGCAACCCCCTATCGCGCCATGGCAAATTGAAAGGGTTAACCACGAAAAGAAAAGCATTTTTGCTTGTAATTTCTTTGCCTGCGTCGTCCCATACCGTGAAACTCTCAGGTCGATCATCTTCATTCGATGCAAATAACGACTGACAGATTCTCGTAAACAAAGAAACTGACTCAATCTGCAAAATAGATACTCTTCCGGAGATTATATCTAGAGTGTTTTCAAATCCCGAAAATGACAGCCTCATAGCACCACAAACTCTTCCATGGTATCTATTTCATCATAAGCTTCGCGATTACCCGTTATATACGTCATCGTAGCAAACTGTTTTTCGGTCACTTTAAGCACTTGCACTAACCCTTGCGGTGGCCTATGTTTCCGTAGTCGCATAATTGCTGCCGATGCAGCACCATCGTTGATAGCCAGTTTCGCGTATACAGATTCCTGCAGCATTAAGTATCCTTCTTTAATTAGGAATTTCCTAAAAAGGCGATAATTCTTTCTTTGCGCAGTAGTCACTACTGGCAGATCAAAAAACACAATTAGACGCATATATCGAACCCGTCGCTCTGTCACTAAACAACCTCAAAAGGAACTATTTCATCTACCGTTATTTTTTTATTCAATGCATTAAAACAATCTTGTACATATAAAGAAAGCACTGAAGACAGCCTATACGAACCATCCCTATATAGAGCACCCTTATTAGCTAAGTCCCCTAAAACTCTTTTGGTATTCGAATCAAATATACTTGGAAGATAATCCACCACAAGCTGGTCAACAGCAGGCCGAAATGGCTCCATAAAATCACAAGCCAAGTTGAAGGCATTATATTCGCTTCTATGGCAAATACCTTGTTGAGTCAGATATCCACGAGAAACAATCTCGCGATTGGTCATTGAAAGTAAGATTGCGTAACCGTAATTCAAAGCAGCATTAACTGCAGAATCTTGATTGCGCCTAAAATCTTTCCCGAACAATGTCTGAAAATATATTCTTGCTGCCTGCGCTTCCCTATTAGTGGTATCCCCAGAACGAACTTCAGGAATTATCTGATACAACACCTTCGCTTCAGAATATTCTCGCTCCTCTAGGAATCGTGCTTGTTGATAAATTTTATCCCGTACTATTCTTTGCCAAACCCGCTTTTTGATAGGTTCGCCCCAAGCCAGTTGCTCCCCTATACGTTTACTCACATTGTGAGAACCATATAAGGGAAGATACTGACCAATAGGATTGCATTTTTCATCAGAAGCGACTAATGAAATTTTTTGTTTAGCTAATTCAGCCAATAAGTAAGCACTTATATTTACCTGCATGGTTTGCAGAATTATCGATGATATCTCAGATAAATGTATCTTTGCTGTTTCATCTTCCTTTCGCACAATCATATATCCGCTTTGGTAGTAGAGTCTACAGGGGTTTTCTATAAAAATCGTCCGAAAACTCATAGATACGTCTTTCGCTCAAACATACCCGTAACAGATTGATCAACAAAAGCGAAGCTTGATCCATCTTCAGACGTCGCTTTAGCAATACTCAAACTCATATCACCTACATTTTTGCCACTACCAATCGATGACAAATCAATCATATTTGTCTTAGCGTTACAAATAGCCATTACAGACAGAAGAACCTTTGCCTGATCAGTTTTTACTGCGTCTTGAAAACTATTGCGCAACGCAGTTAATCGTAACTGATTGCCTAATTTGTTCGCATACTTGTCGAATTTAGCAATCAGCGTGTCATATAAAGCAATAGCATCTGCCTGAGCAATTACCTTGCCGTCTGATAGCTGAGAAATTAACAACCTTTCTCGCTCGGTAAAGGCAATTTGCTTAGCATTTCGTACCGATTTGAGCCCTGTAATATACAGACGGTCATCATTAAATTCTATTAATTGATATTTGTAGACTTTTTCCCTGACAATTCTTACAAAGTCGGTACCACGACTTTCAGCATCATTTTTTGCAAAATCAATAAGCGCATCTTGATTTGCTGCGACCATTGCGGCAACTTGAACAGGTACCGCCGTAAAGACATATTCTTTAACTTGCTCTTTTTTCTTAAGCTTGCTCGCCTCATAAACAAAGAAATACGCAAACTGTTCACGGGAATAACTGCCATATTTCTCAGGATCTAAACCTTTCTTCAAAGGCAACGACAATTTTTTCTTAGACTGTTTAGGCGAATAAATTGTTGCATCCCAAAATGCACCTGATGTTTCTTCAGGCATGCGCGATATATAGCAGTCTTTTCTATTAAGCGCTTTATGAATGCGAGCAGCTGCAGTCTCTGCGCTCCAAGCGTCCTTGAAAATTTCGCCTGTTTCTTCATCAAAGCCTGATGTCAAAAAGCTCGAAATAACAAAGCTGGAAGATCCTGGCATACCATAGGTATACATAGGTTTACCATGCTTCTGCGCATATTCGGCACGATTCTTGATAAACGATTTAACCGCATGAGTGTATCCAATTGGATTGTCATACAGTTTAGGGTGACGCATAGTAATAAATTGACCCAATTCGCATGCCAAATATGCATCATGTGCGTGATGGTAGTCATTGATTTCACGACACTTTACCAATTCGAGACGTCTGCGCAAATCCGACGAAAAACCTGCCTTAACAGGATGAATCGCTGTACCAGGATATTTCTTTTCTAGCAGCAAAGACGCGAGCTTCATACTCTGGCTGGTTTCCACCATTTGGCGCGCAATAAAACCGCCAAGCTCCTTATCCCCAACACTAGTCCTTGTTAGGTTCTTGAACTTTTTATCACCAATTAAACCAACAGAATGAAGCGCCTCCCAAAACGGCCTCATATTCGCAATAATCGAATTATCCAACAACATTGAATTGGTTTTGCGCTGGTTATATTCACTGTAAACAAGCGCCTTATTTTCAAAACTATCGTCCTTGATATATGACTGGGGCAAAATGTGATCAACTTGGTACTTATCAAGCTGATTGATTTCTAACGGTTTTCCGCAGTACATACATTTACCATTTTGCATAAAGTACAAAACTAAACGCTCATCATCTAAATCAGCGGGGGTCTTTGCATTAAGAGCGTCCAATACTTCCTTATTAAAGACTTCTTTCTGCTCCTTCTTTAATTTAACAACCGCTTCTTTAATTGCATCATAACGACGCTTCGTTCGACGACCTTTATTGCGTCCGTCTTCATCACGCGTAACCTCGATGAAAATATTTTTCGGATCACGCCCCGCAATTCCAACGATTTCATCCACAATGCGTTTTGCCTGATTAACGGTCCTTCGCACAGCGGGAGAACCAGGTAAATCATTTACATCGAAATCATCAACACTAGACAGCCGTTCCTTGTTTTCTTCGTCAATCAAGCCCATAAAATTGAACTTATCATCGCGAATAACTTCCATGAACACCATGGTCTTTGAACGACTGTCGTTATTAGGATTACCCTCACGAAGGATATCCATGACCGACATTGGACCATTGTCTGTCTGCGTTTTGATCCCGCAAAGCAATTTCTTTGAAAGTCTTCCCCAGCCTGTAAAACGCTTTTTACAGATTGCTTTAATCTGATCTGCTGTCAGACGATCTCCATATTTATCCTCAATGCTTTCTTTAAGAATGGAGCGATCTTCGAAGAGTGTATTCCACCAAATAAGCTCCTCAATCATAGGAATATCAGCTTCGTCAATTTCATCAACTTGCAAAACATCTTTGAAGAACATATAGGAAGAAAGCTTAGATTCAAATGCTGTTTCGCCTTGGCCTCCCCTTACATGTGCGTGGGCATGATGCCTCTCACATTTCAGCCAATCTTCAACCGCGGAATATTTAACGGCTCCTTTTTTCTTTTGGAACAAATCCTCAATAATGCCCATACGATCGCCATAATCGAAGCGATGCCAGTCATCACCATCACTGCTCCACTTGGCGCCATTTATCTCGTTGAGCAGGCAATATTCTTCATACAAAAGGGAATTGCGTGGTAAAACAGGCTCATCCAAAATATAAGTACAGGTACCCGTCAAGCGCTCCATAAATTTCGCTGCACTTGCCTTACGATCAATTACTTCTTCCCAATTCCAAGGATATATGCGGGCATTTTCCATGCCTTCTTTGCGCTGAGACCACGCAAATCGAGTGCCGTGTCTATCTTCTGGCGCATTCTTCAGCGTGAGTGGCCCCACATAATACGGAATACGGAAGGTTACCAGAGATTCAATCTTGTCTTTATCAGAATCCAAAAACGGATAGTACTGTTTTTGATTTTCAATAATGGCATCCATTTCTTCCAAATGAAGCTGGTAAGGAATGCTGCCATTATCACCTGTCTTTAAACGGCGGAGGTAGGTTCCTTCAGCAAAGCGATTCATCATAGAAAGATAACGAGGGTCTTCTTCTGCTGAAGTTCCCTTGAGTAGTTTTTCGATCTCTTTTTTAAAATCGTCATAACTTGTACCACCGCGAACTGCATTGTATTTTGTGTAACCCTTTGCAGTAGATGGATCATAATTGCGCGCACGGAATCCTTTGCGAGCATCAAAGATATCACCACGGAAAAATTCATCATACTTTGCCGGAGCGAATTCGCGAACAAGAGCTTTAAGCTGGCGCAAGTCTTGCTTGTATTGATCATAGGCAGCAACTTTACAACTTGAAATGCTTCCCCCATCAGCCCCTTTAAGAATTCCCATTAAAACATATGCTGAATAAACAGACTGAAGAGCCTCAAACAAAACAACGCCATCATCAGGACAAACAGCGTAGAATTCCTCAACCTGTTCATCGTTATCAAGACGTACTTTATGATCTTCCTCAAACTCAATGAAGATCTTTTTCATGTTACCCTGAAGCCCAAATACTAAATTTGCAATTTCTTTTGATACATCTTTTGCTTGCTTGGCATCGAAAGTCTCGCTGAGTCCACCTGGCTTTAGCCCAATCCATCCAGCCAAAACTGCTGCCTTGTCTTTCCTCGACGAACGACCAGCGTTAAATACTTCCTTGAGTTTGTTCTCAGATGTAGGCTCAATACTTTCGCTCTCTAAAAGCGCCTGAATATCCCTTTGATTTGCACGAATGCCACATTCGAGATTCTGCAGATCACACCACTCTTCTAAAGCTAGACAAAGCTTCTCGATTGCGCTTCCCATATTGGCATTTGAGGCGCAGGGGTATCTTGATATAAGAAATTCCCACGAGCTTTAACAATATTGTGAAATGCTAAATAGATAAGACGAATATCCGCTTTTCCAGATTGCTCCATTAATGCCTTGCGCAAATGATAGATAGTTGGATATTTCTTATAGTAGTCAGCCTCTTCCTCGTCTTTATCAAATAAAGGACGAGCTGCACCTTTAGACGAAAGCGCCACTGAATACGTTTTATCTTCTTTGAGAAGCTGGGATTGACGAAGGCGAGTGAAAAACTCAGGATCAACCTTGTTGATCTCTTCCTCGAAGAGATTCTGCAATAAATTCAAACGCCAACGTCTACGTGCATAACGACGGCGCTGACCGCGTTTAAGACGCGTATCAGCAGCAGTTTCTGCAGTAGGAAAAATACGACTGCCCCAGGTTGTTTTACCTTTAAAACTAAAAAGTTCACCATGCTCATCGGTCACTGCCCAACCAACAGATCCAGTTCCTAAGTCAAGCCCGATATTGTAATCAATGCCCTTTTTACCAACATTACGTAAATTCATCGCACACCCCTCATTAAAACGTGTTAAGATAGGTTCATCTTGATACCAGTCAAGATGTCACTGCGAGTCAAAATAAAGACTTAGTCTTAAATGCTTCGGCGCCATGTAGTTGGCACTTTTTGACTCACCAAAGAGCCTTCGGGCTCTTTTTTATTAATCCTATAGTAGTCCTATTTTTTCATAAGTCCTGCTTATACGGTAATTTTAATGCTTATGGCACAATAAAAACCTTAGCTGGTAGCTAGTAAAATAGATTTTATCCTTTGTATCACTATTGCATATTTTATTGATTTGCCTATCCTTCAAACGGTACAGCCTTATCCTATTGAACAAATTTTTTCTATCATCCTTATTGCCTTGCCTAAATAGAGACTTAAATAATTAAGCATTTTCGCTACTGATATATATCAATTAAAACTTAGTAATACGATTTATTATCAGATCGCATACCAACTCGCCACTTGGCAGAATGTGTGTTTAATTTCATACTAGGCAAAGTTTATCCAAGTTGGGCATAGCCCATTTATACCCCCAGCAAAATAAGAAAGGTTATGTATGACAGAATTATCCGCAGCAATATCGCAAATTGTCATACTGTTTTTGATAGTAATTCTTGGTTTCATACTATCTAAAGTAGGCTACCTAGACCAAGACATGAGCAATAAGCTAAGCGGAATTCTTCTTAACGTTACCCTCCCCTGCATGATCATTGCTTCCGTAAGTGAAATGGATTTTGCTTCAGCACAAAATCAAATTCCCATAACAGTACTTCTAGCAATTCTTTCATTTGTAGTGATGATTGTTGTCAGCCTTGTTCTTGCTTTTCTTATGCGCGTGCGCAAGCAAGATTCATCCGTATATATGTTTATGGGCCTATGTACCAACTTAGGATTTATGGGTATTCCTGTTATTGCCTCTATTTATGGCAACCAAAGCATTATCCTGACCAGTATTTTTGTCATGTTCCAAGGTATTTTCATGTATAGCTTCGGTTTTGTTATGCTTGCAGCCACCTCAGAAGACACTGAAAAGGCTAAGAACTTCAAAATCCCCTGGCGCGCTATGGTAAATCCCGCCATGATTGCATCATTGTTAGCACTAGCACTGTTTTTCGCACAGATCCACTTGCCCTACATCCTTAATGAAGCAATGGATATGGTTGGTAGTATTACCGCTCCTATTGCTATGATGATTATTGGGTTGTTTTTATCAACCGTACGAATAAAAGATCTTATATCGGACTGGCGCATTTACGTATTCGTTATTGCGCGCCAGTTGCTGCTGACTATTGCCATATTCCTTATTGCTCGTATGTTTATTTCGGATCCGCTGGTATTAGGAGTATTAGTCATGGTATTCGCTATGCCGGTAGGATCGCTCGTACCACTGTTTAGTGCGCAATTCCATCACGATACAATGCTGGCAACAAGAGGCGTTGTTATTGGTACCGCGTTTTCGTTTGTATTTATTCCTGTTTTACTAGCAGTAATGGCGTACTGTTAAGCATGCCCCAGAAGCAGCAGTAGAACTTTTGAGAAATACTCATACATACCTATCAAATAAACTCCTATATGGACTTTTAACGAAAGCTTTAATGGATTTTCACCTTGCTACACGCCCAAAATACCATGGCGTATGATGCGGCAAGGCTTCCACATACCACCTATCTGTACTGCCTTTTGCGGTAACTTCCTGTTCCAAATACAAATGCGTTTCCCTGTTGCCAATCTGCACGGTATAGCGCAAAGTACGCACCCCTTCACCAGGAAAAGAATTCGCTATGGGACTACCTATTATCCGATCAATTTGAAATGTGCGACCATCTGGCCAGCACACCGAAAGCGGCACAATAGCCCCATCGTCACGCCAGCGCGCAATTACATCCACATAACGGCGCGTAGTATGCGAATCCGGCAATGGCATTCAGACTTTGCACTCCTCTACATTCACGATATACTGACATTATATTAGAACATATGTTCGCTATTACAAAGCACTTTGATAGGCGAATAGTTACAACGAATATGAAATTACATGTAAACGAAAGGAGGAAATACGTGGCACATGAAAAATGCTATTTATGTATAGACTTGAAATCGTTTTACGCCAGTGTTGAATGCACTGATCGTGGCTGGGATCCTTTCACCACTAAGCTGGTTGTAGCAGATCCCGAACGAAGTCAAACCACCATTTGCCTTGCGGTTTCTCCTGCATTAAAAGCTTTAGGTGTTCCAGGCAGGTGCCGTGTGTTTGAAATTCCTAAAGGTATTGATTACTTTATGGCTCCTCCACGTATGAAACGCTACATGGAAGTATCCACCCATATTTATTCGTTATACTTGCGCTACGTAAGCCCACAGGACATTCACGTATACTCTATTGACGAGTGCTTTATCGATGCCACACCATACCTTTCGCTATATCACATGGATGCCGTAACGTTCGCTAAAACGCTTACCAAAACGGTATTTGATGACACGGGAATTTGCGCCACGGTTGGCATTGGCACCAACCTATTCTTAGCAAAAGTAGCTCTTGATATTACCGCCAAACACACTCGTGACGGCATTGGTGTATTAGATGAAACCTCATTTAAACAGCAACTTTGGTTTCATAGACCTATTACTGATATCTGGAATATTGGCCCGGGTATTGCACGGCGTTTGGCTAAATATGGTGTATACGATTTAGCAGGTATTTGCGCTATGAAAGAAGAAACACTATATAAGGAATTTGGTATTAATGCTGAATATTTAATTGATCACGCTTGGGGTCAAGAGCCCTGTACCATCAAACAAATCCATTCCTATACACCTGAAGGACATTCACTTATGAATGGTCAGGTGCTACCGTGCGATTACACGTTAGAAGAAGCCCGTATAGTTATGCACGAAATGTTAGATGCCAGCATATTGGAGCTAGTTCAAAAGGGTTTGGTATCTGAAAGCATTTCGCTTTCTATTGGATACGTACAGCCTAAAGGTGTGCCCGTATCACCTCAGCCCCATCATTTTTACGCCCATACAGGCGGCACAAGAAAAATTGGTAGGCGCACTAACTCAGCATATGTATTAAAACAACATTTTGAGAACCTGTTTAATGAAACTACCCGCGATGACCTGCTAATTAAGCGTATTAGTATTGGATTTGGCAACCTACTGCCTGAAAAATATGCCACGGTGACGCTGTTTGATGATGTTGAAGCAGAAGCCAAAGAGCGCCGCCGTCAAGAAGCAATTATTGCCGTGCGTAAACGTTTCGGAAAAAATTCCATGTTAAAAGGCACAAGCCTGCAAGAAAAAGCCACTGCACGAGAGCGCAATAATCAGATTGGAGGCCACCGTGCTTAGCTGCAATACAGTAAGCACCGCCCTGTCTTGCAGCTAAGCATTAAACATTATCCCCTGACGAAAGCATACCGAACAAATTGAAAGCAACTACGATAAATTGAAAGTAAACGCACCTAGCAATTTCGAACAATTAAAGAAAGAACTTCTTGCCGTATCCGACCCGCAAGAAAAAGAATATCGCGCTATTATCCTTACCGCAATTGAGCGCACTTTACAGAAAAAAGGGTCTCATATTGCACGAACTTATGATAGCCGCGCACGACAATTCATGCCTTTTGCCGCACTAAAAGGCTATTCGGATATGATTCAAGAAGAAGAAAACGAGAACAGCAAAACAAGATAGTAATCATAGCTCAAATATATACTAGTACTTGTTTGGCGGTACTTATTTAATGAAACCATTTAGAGAAATACATATTGACGTTACTGCTTGTTCTGGTAAAGTATCTATTCGCTGATGTTATTCAGTACTACGGGCGGTTAGCTCAGGGGGAGAGCACTACCTTGACACGGTAGAGGTCACTGGTTCGAAACCAGTATCGCCCACCATTGAAAATACCTGATGAGAAGCTAGTTTTTAACTAGCTTCTTTTTTTATTTCTTAATACATGCTAAAAAATGCCTGAATTTTGCCCGAATGATGCCAGCGAAATTACTAAATTCCATTAAAAAGGGAGCCAAACTGAGGCTCCCTTTGTTTTTATGCGGCATCAAGATACTGAGCACTTACATAACGAGTTCCAGAGTAGGCTTGATACTTTGCCTAACTTTTAAAACTCTCCATGAACCTCTTGGAAGAGAACCAAAACCAAAGAACAAGCAAAATAATCCCAATATAAATACGGTTCCACGATATTCAAATTCGTTAAAATAAATCTAATAAAATACTTTCAGTTAAATCAACGAACATAATTCAAAGAAAGATAAGGACTTGCATATGCATACTAATATTTCACTCCAACAACTTCGCTATATTATTGAAGTTGCCGAATGTGGATCCATTAATGCAGCAAGCCAGCAGTTATATGTTTCGCAGCCTACCCTTTCAGCCACTATTAAGGACACTGAACAGGAGCTGGGTATTTCAATTTTTAACCGCACAAACCGCGGCATTACCTTAACAAGCGAAGGCACTGAATTCATTGGATACGCTCGCCAAATCTTAGAACAGTTTGATTTATTTGAAGCCCGCTATTCAAATGCTCATTCTTCTAACGGTGGGCGTCTTTCTATTTCTTCCCAACACTACGCATTCTGTGTGCAAGCCTTTGTTGATTTAGCGGAAGAATACGACCAGGAAGAATATGATTTCTCTTTGCGCGAAACCCGCACAGCAGACATCATTGATGACGTAAAAGATTATCGCAGCGAACTAGGCATTCTTTACTTGAGCGACTTCAATTCAAAAGTGCTTACCAAAACCTTCAGCGATGCAGGCCTTACCTTTACCTCGCTCTTTCAGGCGCATCCTCATATATTCGTAGGCAAGCATCATCCGCTTGCCAAACGCAGTAGCGTAACCCCTGATGATTTGCAGGATTATCCCCGTTATTCGTTTGAGCAAGGTACCAATAATTCATTCTTCTTTTCTGAAGAACCCTTAAGCCACCTACCGCACCGCCAAAACATTACTTATTCAGATCGTGGCACACTGACTAACTTATTAACCAATCACAACGGCTACACCGTAACCACTGGTGTTCAAAGTGATGAAATGGGACAAAGTGATATCGTAGCAATTCCTTTAGAAGTAAAAGAAACTATGACAGTAGGCTACATTTATCACGCACAGCGATCTCTATCGCCACTTGCAAAGCGCTATCTGGAAAAGCTTCGCGCACGCATTGAAGCCAACCCAACAGTAAGCACATATTATCCGTATAAAAAATAGTATCAGTATCTTTCAAAATGAAAGATTCATCATAGACAGGCAGCACCTAAACTTATTCAAATAATCCGCAAGCGATACTCATTTTTAGCAAAACAGTCTCATATCAACTATCATACAATCACATTTATAATCAACAGCTCTTTGTTGAACAATCACATTAGCGAGCCTACTCTCACAATAGCTCTAGAGTCCTTTATTATAAAAAACCAAAAGTTCATCTACGAAGCGATCTACGTCACCACATTGCGTGTTGTATCCAAAACTGATACGCAACGTATTACGCCCTAATGAAAGCGGAATGCCTGCTGCTTGCAAAGACAGAGGATGCTTTGGACGCCACGTTCCAGGGGCAACTGTAGTATGGTTAGATTCGCACGCTGCCGCTTTTGAAACGAAAATACCCTTGTCACTTAAATATTCGAGAGCCTTTTGATTATTCATGCCAGGCACACTGATATTACAAATATACGGTGATCCATCTCTTCGTGAATTAATTTGTATCGAAGGAATTTCGTCACGTAAGCGCTTCACTAAATAGTTCCATAAAACACGCATGTCTTGTTCATCGCTTGCTCGATGAGCAAATGTCTGTTTTACCGCTTCTGCAAAGCCTGCAATAAGAAATATAGCCTCTGTTCCCGATCGGAGACCCCTCTCCTGACCACCACCAAACGCCGTAGTAAACATATGTGTTCCACGCTTTACATACAATGCACCTATACCTTTAGGACCCCCGATTTTATGACTAGAAAGGGAAGCTAAATCAACCCCCCACTCACGCAAGGAAAGGCCAATCTTGCCAAACGCCTGCACCGCATCAGTATGAACCAGTGCATCAGGAGCATATCGATCACGCAAACGACAAACTTCCGCAATAGGCATTCGATATCCTAGCTCGTTTTGTACTGCCATTATCGTAGCTAAAATCGTTTTATTCTTAAAAAAATCTTCACAAGCAGAAAGGTCGAAATTACCTCCTATCGCTTCCACATAGGACGCTTTCCAACCTTCGCGCTTAAGACCGCGAACTGACCTAGTAACAGAAGGATGCTCTAGAGCTGATGTGATTATCTGACCAGCATCTTTCCCTCGAGCACGACACACACCACGAATTGCTAAGTTGTTTGATTCTGTACCCCCAGAAGTGAAAAACACCTCATCCGGATATACATCTAGAGCATTAGCAATGAGTTCGCGACTATCTTCCAAAATAGTTTTTGCACGTTTTCCAAGCGCATGAAGAGACGAAGCATTTCCGTATTCCTCTTCTAGAACGTGTTGCATTACCCTAATAACTTCAGGACGGGGTTTTGTCGTAGCCGCGTTATCTAAATATACTTGTCTATATTGAACATCCATACTGTAACCTTTTACCTGGAATTAAGTAGTTAATGCTTTATGACTGCATGAAGCTCAATTGAACGTACTTCTTCAATAAGTTCTGGCGTTGCTGTCGTCTCGATTCTATTCGTAATTTCAGGCTCAAACATTCCGTCCTTTACATATTTATCGAAAGCTTCACTCAATAGTTTTTCCGCTTGAACAGCAAGTCCCTCTTCGACGTAATCAAAAATGCTAATTAAAGCTTCCGCCTCTTCGGTTAAGATTGAGCCGCTGGCACCCTGTCGAATAAATAACTTTACAGAAAGCATTTCTTCCGCATTCTTTACGATACGCCATGCCTTGCTATAAGCCATGCCCATATCCTTCGCAGCTCGATTAAGAGAACCTAAACGCTTAACACGTTTACAAATCTGAATAACACCTCTCCCAAAACCAGCCTCACATTGTTCTGAGATATCAAATTTCAAGAAAAGCTTTACACTTGCACTCAAATCACTGCGTTGCATATCGTATCTCCTAAACATTCCAAGACAAAAATGCCCACGGAACTAGATAGGGTTTATCTAGGCACCACTTTCCTTTTTCCTCGGCTGGAATTAAATGAACCAGTAGCCAATCGCTCAAACGTTGCGCAGCAATATGAGGATCTACCTGTAAATCTTTATCGCTAACATAATTCATCGTATCTAAGAGTGAATGATATGCCTCATTACGCGAGTTATATAGCTTTTTTCGAGGTGAATGAATATAAGAAACTTCAGGTTCATATCCCAATTCATGCGCAATGCCAAAAACAAACAATGCATCATTGTGCTTATCAAGGTGTATACCCATTGCTTTCGCCACATCAGGATTGACACGAGGCGAAATACCAGTTCCAACCGTGACATAAACCCTTTTGGAAGCAACTCTAGAAAGTTTTTTTAGAGAATCCTCCATATCATGCGTTATAAGAGATCGTGAAGATATTGCCACATCAACCGAATCTTGCACCAAGCCAAAAGACGCCCAATCATCATCCCATTTTAAAAGAACAACAGCAATAAATCCGCCTTCGAGACATCTAAGACTTCTAAGATCATCTCCACTTTTCCATTCAATTAAATGGATATTTTTCTCTTGCGCGTATTGACGAAGTTGATCAAGCATTCCCGAACTAAAATCGGCCGCAATTACACCATAACCTCTTTGAGCTAGGGGGATAGCTAAAGAACCAGTGCCACATCCCATATCGAGAATTAGCTTAACTTGAGCAAGATCCATCTTTTTAATAAAAGATTCTGCATATCCACTATGAGAATGATTTGCATACGTAGCTGAACGTTCATTCCAATGCTCAACCAAATCAGGAGCACGACGCTTTCTATCTTCAATTCGCCACTGCTCTGCAAGACTGAACATTGTGTATTCTCCTTAATGCGCAATCATTATTGGTTATTGTTATCATCGGATGGCTGAAAACGCGGATCTCGTGCAACCGCATCAAGTCGCGCCGTCACTACTTCTTCTACCTCGAATGAAAATGGCATGAGTGATTCTTCTAGAAAGACAGTACGAATATAATCTCCGCATTCATCACAAGTAGCAATTCGATGACCATCATCACCTTCAATATTAAAGTAATGTAAGTGACCTTGATTACGAGTTCCACAACGAGCACAACGAATACGCTCAAAGTCCCAAACACAGCCGCATTGTTGACAATAAAGAGACCTGCCGCGACCATCGGTCGGGCTTTCCTCTCCACCAACTTTAGCAAGAGCCGGAGAGCTTCCGCAAACAGGACAACGTAAAGGATGATGATGAATGTCATCGCCCTTAGGGAACTGCTTCATGAGCTTTTGTGCAATAGGCTCGAATTCCACACGCAATGCGAGCATCATCAACATGACCGCGATCCTTGCCGTAGATTCACTGGCCTTTGCTTTCAGCACATCGAAAAGCTCCTGCGCAAATGACTCAGGATCCTTGGCAGCCTTGGAAAGCAGTTCGGAAGTGAGCACTGCTTTGGCATCTATACCGAGCAGTTCATCATTGCCCTTATCCTCTGTCATTGCAGACTGAGTATAGGTATTGCGAAGAGCATTGAAGATCGCAACAAGTCTATCAGCACTCAGATCGACAGAAACAAGGGAGAAGATCGCTTCGTCCCTATCCCATGCAGCTGTTATATGTTCTTGATCGGGAAACTCATAGCTATTCACTGCTGCTACTGGACCAGTAGACCAACGCTGCATTTCCTCCCAGAGTCCTTGGAAAAACTTCAAGCGAGCTTGATCATCTCCACTAAGTGTCTTGCTGTATGAATCGACAACTCTATTGATTAAGTTCATATTCATAAGGAAACCCCTTGTTCTTCTGCAAATAAGACCACCCTGCAAAAACAGGGTGGTCTACATCAATACCAGAAAGATGACTATTTCTCTACTATATTGTCACCTTTTTCGATTTCCTTACGCGCCCAATGACCCCAATGATACAAAGCATCAGATTCAGACACACAACCGTCACCCCACATAAGACGAGCGGTACGACGATAAGGTTGGAACAAACCTGAACCCAAGAAAATATGAGCCAAAGCAAATACTGCGATCAGGAAGAAGCCGATATCATGGATAAATAACAACACCGCATATACTTCACCAGGAATAGTAAAGAGAGAAGTACCAAGCAACATGATAACGCCAGTAACAGCCATGATGAAACCGGAGAGCCAAAGCATACCATCAGCGAAACGTTGACCAGACTTAACCTCGTCCTGATCTGGCATATGGATCCACTTTGCCATGAACAGATAAGGTAAGAACAATGCCATCCATTTCTTATCATCCGAATTCCAACGTGCAAACAGATTCTTAAAGATATGGACTACGCCCTTTGGCGCCATTATGGCACTAACCAGCGGAACCAAAACGAATACTACACCAATTACACGATGAGACATACGCAAGACCCATACCACGTCCTGACCAGCCAACTGAGTCAGAGGCGGGACAAAAACGAACAGACCACTAATAGCCAGCCAGATGCAGGCAATGATAGTCACATCATGAGTGATTCGAGCCTGAAGAGAATGACGCTTAATATAACGTTCAGTACCCTTTTGCTTTCTATCATTGACGAACTCTTTGTTCTTTTCAGCGGCCTCAGGAGAAACGTTAATTGTCTTACTCATTGTTTCCTCCCTTCTTGCCAATATTCTCGAAGATATGCTCCTTGACAGTCAGCTCATCCTCAGGATCACCATGCTTAACAGCCTCGCCCGTATCAAGGATTACAGTATCTTCCGTCTCTTCGTTGTAAACCAACTTATCGCGCTTATAACCAACACCTAAGGCGAACATTGCCGCAAGACCCACAACAGTAACACCTGTCGCAACACCCGTGATAGGTTTCATGATCTCACTTAACTGAGCTACAGGATTAATAGCAGGAGAAACGACCTGGCCATGCGCCTCAACACCATATTTGAGGACTTGAATAACATGAAGGCCATCCATCTCATCAGTACCATATACCGCAGCATCTTCATAACCGTGCTCATGCAGCCATTCAACACGTTCCTGGGCCTTGGCAATCATTTCCTCACGATCACCAAACTGTAAAGCACCAGATTGGCAGGTCGTAACACAAGCAGGGGCTAAACCGTTTTCAACACGATCGGGGCAGCCAGTACACTTATTCACAACGCCCTTATCGCCATAGTAGCGAGGAACATCATAAGGACAAGCAGCCACGCAACGACGACAGCCAATACATTTAGAATCATCGACAGTTACAAAACCCGTCTCAGGATCATGCTCAAGCGCACCAGAAGGACACACTGAAACACAGCCAGCATTGGTGCAATGTTGGCAAGAACGACGCCCAAAAGCCCACTTGACACCTTTAGATCCGCCCTCATGTTCGGCAAACGTCATGATCAAACGCGTATCGCCATTCAAATTAGCTGGATTCTGATAGGTACCCGTAAACTTATCTTCATTAGTCCCTGTAGGAGAAGGAAGATTATTCCAGCATTTGCATGCCACCTGACAACCCTTACAGGCAGTGCACTTGGAGGAATCAAAATAAATTGCTTTTTCAGACATAATCTACTCCCTCCTTATGCTTTCTCGATATTAACGAGGAATGCCTTATACTCTGGCGTCTGGGAATTAGGATCGCCTACATTAGGTGTCAGGTCATTCACGACATCACCCGTACCGAAAAGATCAGACCAGCCAAAATGGTGAGTAAGACCAATAAGATGCTGGGTCTTTCCATGAACGGTAAGAGGCTTGACACGTTTGGTAACCACCGCATCGACTTCAACTGAAGCACGATTGTTCCAAACACGAACTTTATCGCCAGAGCTGATACCCTTTTCGCCCGCCAGTTCCTCTGATATTTCAATGAACTGAGTAGGCATTGCCTCAACCAAAGCTGGGCACGAACGTGACTGACCACCGGTCTGCCACTGCTCCGTAACAGAGTAAGTCGTTGCAACGATCGGGTATTCCTCAACAGAGCCATGCTTGGTTGATTCATTCTCTGCGAACTTCATGCAAGGATTATTGAGGGATCCATTAAGCAAATTGCTATCCACTGGCGTTTCAAAAGGCTCGAAATGCTCAGGTAGAGGACCATCTTCCATGCCATAGCTCTCAAGACGCGCATTCTGTTCCCATAGCATGAAGAACGCTTTATTGTTAGGAGGAACAGGTGTATCGCCATTGACAGCAGTGAAGTCCGCTGCATCGTTAAGAACCCACTTAGTACCGTTCCATTCGCAAAGAGGCTTATCGGCATTCCATGGCTTACCATTCAAATCCGAAGAAGCACGGTTATAGAGAATACGACGATTGTTAGGCCATGCATAAGCCCATGTAGTATTCAAGCCAAAGCCACCTGCCGCATCGGAGTTGTCACGACGACCAATAGGTTGCTCAGCAGGATCGAGAGGAGCATCATTATTACTCCAGAAACCACCGTAGATCCACATTGCACAGGCCGTGGAGCCATCCGCCTTCAAAGCGGAATAACCAGCCAGAAGATCCGTCTTAGGATTATCGGTAGTAGTATTGCAATCCGTTCCTGCAACATTGTAACCATTAAGAGCCCATGCAACAGGACGAGGATCAATCTTGCCATCGACATAGTAATCCCACTTGGTCTTGAGAATAGGATCAGGATTTGCGCCGCCCTCTTCCTGATAGAGACGGCAGATCTCTTTCCAGATCAAATCGACCATTTCATAGTCAGGCTTGGCCTCTTCCCAAGGCTCAACTGCCTGATAGCGCCACTGCAGCCAACGACCGGAATTAGCGATCGTACCGGGCTTTTCGTAAATCAGAGCACAAGGCAGGAAATAGACCTCTGTGTTGATTTCTTCAGGCTTCATGTCAGGAGCCTTCCAGAAGGATGCAGATTCTGTAATGACCTGATCCGCTACAACCAACCAATCGAGCTTTGCCATACTCTTACGTACAAAGCTCGCATTCGGAGCACTGTGGCAAGGGTTCATACCCCAATTGAAATAGCCCTTGATAATATTTTGGTCCATCAGTTCGAAGGTCGACATAATGGTGAAATCGGGACTAGAAGGCACCTTAGGCAGCCAATCGTAGCCATAATCGTTTTCGACGGTTGCAGCATCGCCGAACCATTCCTTCAGGAAGGAGACCAGGAACTTAGGCTTGTTCGTGTAGTAGCCATCTGAATAGGTCTCGCCTTCAAGCCACTTACGCAAAGAAGAACGAGCCGAATCGTTAGGCCACTTTAAATAACCAGGAAGCTCGTTGACGAGCATGCCCATGTCGGTTGCACCCTGTACGTTGGGTTCGCCACGCAGAGCGTTCAAACCACCGCCGGGGATGCCGATATTGCCCAGAAGCAGCTGACACACTGACATAGCGCGCGTATTCTGAGCGCCATACGTATGCTGCGTCTGGCCGAGAGCATACAGGATAGAGCCTGCCTTGCCAGGTGCTGCTGAAGACGCATACGTAGAGTAGGCCAGTTCGAGTGTTTCCTTA
>OLPV01000962.1_pt1 | contig 22891 bp, 18 predicted proteins | sample 1671961 | NCBI WGS metagenome assembly OLPV01 (sample SAMEA3136630, study PRJEB25190) | human gut metagenome | biome: human gut; feature: human-associated habitat; material: faeces | place: Austria | collected 2013
CTGCTGGGCAAGCAGGTTCAGGAGAAGGTGTGAGGTGGTTATGATGAAAAAGAGACTGACAAAAGACAAAATCCTGGGAGCCTCTACCTATATTCTGGTAACGGTGGCTTTCCTGATTCTTCAGCTTCTCATGAACCAGGGCAAGCTGAGCAGCACTATGAAGGGCTTCCTGGTTCCCGCCTGTGCCTATATTGTGCTGGCGGTTTCCCTGAACCTGCTGGTGGGCATCTGCGGTGAGCTGAGCCTGGGCCACGCCGGCTTTATGGGCATCGGCGCCTTCTCCGGCGTGATCGTCACCGCCCTGCTCGCCCAGGCCGTTCCCAACGGCGTCCTCCGGCTGGTGATTGCCATGCTGGCAGGCGGCGTGCTGGCAGGAGCCATCGGCTTCCTCATCGGCATTCCTGTCCTTCGCCTTCGGGGCGACTATCTGGCAATCGTCACCCTGGCCTTCGGCGAAATCATGAAGAACATCTTCGGAAACCTCTACCTGGGCGTTGACGAAGAGGGACTTCACGCCACCATGAGCTCCGCCGGTCTGACCCTGGGCGCAGGCGGCACCATGATCGTCTCCGGCCCCAGAGGCGCCACAGGCATTACCAAGCTATCCACCTTTGCCATCGGCTTTGTGCTGATTCTTTTCACCCTGTTTGTGGTGCAGAACCTGATCAATTCCCGGGAGGGTCGGGCCATCAAGGCAGTCCGGGACAATCGGATTGCCGCTGAGTCCGTGGGTATCAATGTCACCGCCTTCCGGATGAAGGCCTTCGTGGTCTCTGCGTTCCTGGCGGGCATGGCCGGTGCTCTGTACGCCATGAACTATGGCTCCATCACGGCCAGCAAGTTCAACTTCAATACCTCCATCAACATTCTGGTCTTTGTGGTGCTGGGCGGCATGGGCAACATCCTGGGCTCCATCATTTCCGCTACGGTGCTGTACATCCTGCCGGAGGCCATGCGCGGCTTGCAGGATTACCGGATGATTATCTATGCCATCGTTCTGATCCTGGTTATGCTCTTCACCTGGTCTCCCAAGGTCAAGGATACCATGTCTGTGGTTTCCGACAAGATTTCCGGTATGTTCAAGAAGAAGGAGGCGGGAAGCCATGAATGAGTATTCCAAGAAGATTCTGAAAGTGCCCACCGTGACCTTCGTCCGGGAGCAGGATCAGGGCAAGCAGCCCGTTCTGGATGTGCGGAACCTGGGCATTGACTTCGGCGGCCTGACTGCCGTGGATAGCTTCAATATCACCATCGGCCCCACCGAGATTTCCGGTCTGATCGGCCCCAACGGCGCGGGCAAGACCACCATTTTCAACCTGCTCACCGGCGTTTACCAGCCCACCCGTGGCTCGGTGCTGGTCAACGGCATCGACATCAAGGGAATGCCGGTGCACAAGGTCAATAAGCTGGGCATTGCCCGTACCTTCCAGAATATCCGGTTGTTTACGGATATGACCGTTCTCGACAACGTGAAGGTGGGTTTGCACAACTCCATGAAGTGCCCCTTTATTTCCAGCGTCCTGCACCTGCCCGGCTATTTCAAGGCCGAGAAGCTGGCAAACGAGAAGGCCATGGAGCTGCTGGACTTCATGGGTCTTGCCGAGCACGCCAACGAGAAGGCGGGGAGCCTGCCCTACGGCGTCCAGCGTCGGCTGGAAATTGTCCGGGCACTGGCTACCAATCCGTCGGTGATTCTGCTGGACGAGCCTGCCGCGGGCATGAACCCCAGCGAGACTGCCGAGCTGATGCACCAGATCCGCCGGATTCGGGACACCTTCCATGTGGCGATTTTCCTCATCGAGCACGATATGAATCTGGTGATGAATGTCTGCGAGGCCATCGCCGTGGTGAATTACGGTCGGATTATCGCTAAGGGCACCCCTGAGGAGATTCAGGCCAACCCCGCGGTCATTGAAGCCTACCTTGGCAAGGAGGAGAACCATGCAGATGCTGAAAATTGAAGACATGCACGTCTATTACGGCGCCATCCATGCGGTAAAGGGCGTGTCCTTTGAGGTGGGCGAGGGCGAAATTGTGGCTCTGATCGGCGCCAACGGCGCGGGAAAATCCACCATTCTGAAAACCGTTTCCGGTCTGATGCACCCCCGCAGCGGCTCCATTCACTTCTGTGACCAGGACATCACCCACGCCGAGGCCTTTAAGCTGCTGCGCACCGGTCTGGCTCACGTCCCCGAGGGACGGCGGATTTTCCAGCAGATGACCGTCCAGGAGAACCTGGAAATGGGTGCTTACATCAATAAAGAGGTTTCCGCGCAGGACTTGGAGATGGTATTCAACTATTTCCCCCGGCTGAAGGAGCGGCGCAAGCAGATTGCGGGCACCCTCTCCGGCGGCGAGCAGCAGATGCTGGCCATGTCCCGGGCTCTGATGTCCCACCCCAAGCTGATGATGCTGGATGAGCCCTCCATGGGTCTGGCCCCCATTCTGGTTGACCAGATTTTCGACATCATTAAGGAGCTGCACAAGGCAGGCACTACCATCCTTCTCGTGGAGCAGAACGCCCGGAAGGCTTTGCAGATCGCCGACCGTGCCTATGTTCTGGAAACCGGCAGCATCACCCTCAGCGGTACCGGCGCGGAGCTTGCCAGCTCGGATGCCGTGAAGAAAGCTTACTTGGGTGGCTGATAGCGTTTCCTTTCCATACGCAACAATTTCACACCCCCTGCATAGGGTAAATGCAGGGGGTGTCTTTTTATGTGCCGGAAAAATCGTCTGCGGGGCTGCTGCCTGATCTGCTTCGGCCTGGGGCTGATCCTGGGGCACTGCCTGGAAAGCTGGCTGCTGTGCTGCTGCGGCGGCCTGTGCCTGATGGCGCTGGGCTGCTGCGTGATGAGACATCGATAGGAAGTGGGATGACCTGGTCATATTCTTGTCCCGTCGGGAATAGACTATAGTGCAAGAACAGCAAGTCTATTTGGGATGAGGAGTGAACCGAAGTGGAAGTGACATTTCAGAATCAGGGCTGCCCCTGCTTGAAGCCGGTTTTGCGCCAGGCACGAAACGCGGAGCAGTCCCAGGAAATCAAGCTTGCCGAGGGAATGCCGGACGTGGGTCGAATCCTGACGGCCTGGGGACAGCCCATCCTGCGCGGCAAGGAGTGGGGCTCGGATGGTCTGACCGTCACCGGTGGAATGATGGTCTGGGTTCTGTACACCCCGGAGGACGGAAGCACGGAGCGGTGTCTGGACGGCTGGATTCCCTTTCAGCTGCGCTTCGAGCTGCCGGAGGAGCTGCCCGAGGGGAAAATCTGCCTGGGGATGCTCCCCAGAGCGGTGGAGGCCAGAACCGTATCGCCCCGGAAAATTCAGGTTCGGGCGGGACTGAGCCTGCTGTGCCAGGCCTTTGTGCCCATGGAAATCCCGGTCGCCCGGCCGCAGCATTTGCCGGAGGGTGTGGAGCTGCTGGAAAACACCTATCCTGTCCGCCTCTGGAAGGAGGCGGGGGAGAAGGCCTTTTCCCAGGAGGAGACACTGACCCTGCCGGATTCCGCGCCGGTGCCGGAGGAACTGATCTGTTATTGGGCAGATGCCAGGGTGAACGATCGGAAGGTGCTGTCCCAGAAGCTGGTTTTCCGGGGAAGCACGGCGGTGCACCTGTGCTATCGCTGCCGGGAGGGTCAGCTCCACTGCTGGGACTTTGACCTGCCCTTTTCTCAGTATGCGGAGCTGGCCGGGGAGTACGGCCCGGATGCCCAGACGGAATTTTCGCTGTGCCTCACCGGGCTGGAACTGGAGCTGGACGAAGATGGCCGGATGAATCTGAAATGCGGTATTGCCGCCCAGTATGCCCTGTCCGACCGGGAGCAGCTGGAGCTGACCCAGGATGCCTACAGTCCGGGAAGGGAGCTGCAAATCCAGATGAGCACACTGGAACTGCCGGTGACTCTGGACAGCCGCCGGGAAAATCTCTATGCCGAGCAGACCCTGCCCGGTCAGGGCAGTCTGGTGGTGGACAGCCGGTTCCTGCCGGAATATCCCAGGCAGCGGCGGGAAGGGACGTGCCCGGTTCTGGAGCAATGCGGTACCTTCCAGCTCCTGTATTACGGGGAGGACGGCGCTCTGCACGCAGGCTCTGCCCGCTGGGAAGGAACCCTTCCGGTGACCGCGGATGAAGCGGTGGATATCTGGGCAGTGCCGGGAATCGGAACCTGCCAGGCGGCAATCGGCGGCAGCGAGATGACCCTGAAAGCGGAGCTGCCTGTGGAACTGACGGCGGCCACGGTGGAGCGGCTGAGCGTGGTGACGGGGCTGACCCTGGGGGAGACCCGGAAGGGGGAGGGCGGCAGGCCTTCTCTGATTCTCTGCCGAGCCGGAGAACGAAGCCTCTGGGACATGGCAAAGGCGGCAGGCTCCACGGTGGTATCCATCCGGGAGGCAAACGATTTGCAGGGGGAGCCTGCCCCGGACCAGATGCTATTGATACCAATTTTGTAAAAGAGAAACGCCGCACCGGGGGAGAACCGGTGCGGCGTTTGACAGCCTGGTCGCATTGAGCTTGGGGATAACGCTGTCCCAGACAGCATACTTCAGGGGAAGGGCGAAAGCAATTGAAAGCTGTCGAACGGGTCTATTCTTTTTCCGAATCCTTCAGGGCGATTTCATAAACCGCGTTTTTGGAAAGCCCCAGTTCCTTGGCGGTCTGCTTCACCGCGTCCTTCCGGGAAAGCCCCTGGGCAATCAGCTCTGCCAGCCGGACGGCGGCATCGGTTTCCGAAGGAATTTCCTTTTCTTCCGGTTTGGCACCGGCAACAATCAGCACAAATTCACCCTTTGGGGGATTTTCGGTGTAACGTTCCAGTGCCTCCGACAATGTGGTACGGACAACCTCCTCGTGAAGCTTGGTCAGCTCCCGGCACAGGCTCAGAGGCCGGTCGCCGCCGAAAACCTCCGCCATGTCGGAAAGAGTGGTGAGAAGCTTGTGAGGAGCCTCATAGAAAATCATGGTTCGCTGCTCACTTTTCAGGCTTTCCAGGTGCTCCCGGCGGCTTTTTTTCGCCGTGGACAGAAAGCCCTCGAAACAGAACCGGCCGGTGGACTGGCCGGAAATGCTCAGAGCGGTGATGGCGGCACAGGGGCCGGGAATGGCGCACACCGGAATTCCCGCCGCGGCGCACTGCTTCACCAGATCCTCACCGGGATCGGAGATGGCAGGGCTTCCCGCGTCGGAAACCAGGGCGCAGGTTTCGCCGCCCAGAATCCGCTCTACGATCCGGCTGCCTTGGGCGGCCTTGTTGTGCTCGTAGTAGCTGACGAGACTTTTCTTGATGCCCAGGTGGTTGAGAAGCTTCAACGTCACCCGGGTGTCCTCCGCGGCGATGAAATCCGCGGCCTCCAGGGTTTCCCGGCACCGCTGGGAAATATCCCCCAGATTGCCGATGGGGGTGGGAACCAGATACAGCATTGCGGACATATTAGCCTCCTAGATGATAGATTTCCCGGTAAAGGGGGGTGGGGGAGCCGTCGGCCTCCCGAAGAATCCATTCCTCCCAGATTAGCCCCGGCTTTCCGCCCTTGCGCAGCCCCAAAAGAATCAGGCTTACCGGGTCGCCGGGGCGATGCCGAACCAGGCCTAAGCGTTTGGCTTCCAGCCCCACGGCGGCTCCTGCGGCGATCAGCTCCCCCAGCCGTTCCGGCCGGTGCACCAGATAAAAATCCCCGCCGTATTTCAGTGCCCAGCCGGCGGCTTTCATAAGGGCGCTTACCGGGCAGAAATCCTCCCGCCGGGCGGCAGTCAGTTTGGCTGCCGGGCCTCCGGAAAAATAGGGAGGATTGGACAGGCACACATCGAAGCTTCCCGGGGTCAGCCTTTGGGGCGCTTCTTGTATGTCAGCCAAAAGACTTTCCAGTCGGTTTTCCAGGCCGTTTCGGCAGATGTTGGTCAGAGCCGCTGCGTGAGCCCTTTCGTCCCGCTCAATGCCAGTGACAGCGCATCCGGCATCCCGACTGCACAGCAGCAGCCCCAGAGTGCCGCAGCCGGAGCCCAAATCCAGCACCCGTGCGTTTTTCGGCAGCCGGACAAAGTGGGAAAGCACCATGGAATCGGTGCTCAGGGGGAAGCACCCGTCGGGAATTTCTAATTGATAATGATTAGGCAGTGTTTCCATAAGACAATAACGACCAAACGATTATAAGAAAAAAGGGAAGCTCTGCCCCAATCAGCAAGAGCTATGGGCGAGAGATTTTTTGACCAATCAAGTCAGAAAAAGTGGAGGAATACTTTGTGTATTTCCCACTTTTCCTGGCGCAGAGTGGGCGGAAAAGATCCGCCCAGAGCCGCAGTTGATTGGGGCAGAGCTTCCCCCCAAAAAAGAAAATTGACCTGCGCGTGGGCGCAGGCCAATTACAAGCCTATGAAGAAAGATTAGCCTTCCTCGATAGCGTCGTTGGGGCACTGCTCGGCGCAGGAGCCGCAGGAAACGCAGACATCGGCGTCGATGACGTACTTGCCGTCGCCCTCGGAAATAGCCTCAACGGGGCACTGCTCGGCGCAGGAACCGCAGGAAACGCAAGCGTCAGTAATTACATAAGCCATGGTAAAACCTCCCTAATGTTTTTCTGTTCTACAGCGTATGTAGTAACGTACCCTCATTGTAGCATGGATTTTCGAAAATGCAATTCCTTTTTGCGTTTTTTCGGGAATAATTTTTTCCGGAGCTGGCGATGCTTTCCCGAAAAGGAAGACTGCCCAGGCAGTCGGAAGGGAAGGACGGTATATGCACTATCACCCGGCCACGGTGGAGCTTCTTTCCCAGGCGGCTCGGAAGGCCCGGGAGCTGGGTCACAGCTATGTGGGCTCGGCCCATTTTCTCCTGGCACTGAGCCGGGAAGGCGGGAGCACCGGACTGGTGCTGCGGCAGATGGGGGTGAATCCGGAGCTGATGGAGGCTCTGACCCAGCTGCTCTACGGCCTGGGGACGCCGGATCTGCCCCTGCCCCAGGGACTGACCCCGGAGGCCAAGCACCTTCTGCGGGGAGCCGCCGGAGAGGCCAGAAGCCAGCGTGTTCGGCAGATTCAGCCCCAGCATTTGCTTTTGGCCATGGCCCGGCAGGAGCGGGGAGCCGCCGGAGAGCTGCTGCGGCTTTCCGGCCTTGCCCCGGAGGAACTGTTTAACCAGACGGTGGAGTATCTGCGCTGGGAGCAAAGTGTGTTGACAAGAGCGAAGAAGGAGGAAACTCGTTTGAGACTGTTGGAGCAATTCAGTGAGGATCTGGTGGCGAAAGCCGCGACGATGGATCCGGTGATCGGCAGGGAACGGGAAATTGACACGGTCATCGGCATCCTGTGCCGGAAAAGCAAGAATAACCCGGCTCTGGTGGGGGAGCCGGGGGTGGGCAAAACCGCCATTGCCGAGGGGCTGGCTCAGCGGATGGCAACCGGGAGCGTGCCGCCCCAGCTGAAGGAAAAGCGGCTGGTGAGCCTGAACATGGCCTCCCTGGTGGCGGGGACGAAATACCGGGGCGAATTCGAGGAACGGCTTCGGGATGTGCTGGCGGAAATCCGCCGCTGCGGAGACGTGATTCTCTTTGTGGATGAAATGCACACCATTGTGGGAGCGGGAGCCGCCGAGGGTGCCATTGACGCGGCGAACATTTTCAAGCCCGCACTGGGTCGGGGAGAGCTGCAAATGCTGGGAGCCACCACCCGGGAGGAATACCGGAAGTATATCGAAAAGGACGCGGCGCTGGAACGCCGGTTCCGGTCTGTTGCGGTAGAGGAGCCCAGCCAGGAGGCCACCCTGGCCATTCTCAAGGCTCTGCGGCCTGGGCTGGAGCGGCATCACCATCTGCGCATCACCGACGATGCCATCCGGGAGGCGGTGAGGTTGTCCGCCCGGTATCTGCCCGACCTGTATCTGCCGGATAAGGCCATCGATTTGCTGGACGAGGGAGCCTCCCGGGCTCGGCTGGAGGAACTGCACAGCGGCCGGGGCAGCGCCGCCCGGAAGGAACTGGAAGAAGCCCTGCAAGGAGCCGTTCGGGAGCGGCAGTTCGAGCGGGCGGCAGAGCTCCGGGATAAAATGCAGCATCTGGCAAAGCCCAGCGTGCGCAGCCGGAATGTAAACGCTTCGGACATTGCCTGGGTGGTATCTCAGCGCACGGGAATCCCCGTAGGGCGGCTCACCGCCGGAGAGCGGGAGCGGCTGTTGGAGTTGGAGGGTCTGCTGTCGGCGGAAGTCATCGGCCAGAGCGAAGCGGTTTCCGCTGTGGCGGAAGCCGTCCGGCGGGGTTATTCCGGCATCCGGGATCCGGGGCGGCCCATTGCCAGTCTGCTCTTCACCGGCCCCACCGGCGTAGGAAAAACCGAGCTGTGCCGGGCGTTGGCCCAGGAGGTTTTCGGTTCCCGGGAGGCCGTGCTCCGGCTGGATATGACGGAATATATGGAAAAACAGTCCGTGTCCCGGCTCATCGGCGCCCCTCCCGGCTATGTGGGCTATGAGGAGGGCGGCAAGCTGACCGAGGCCGTCCGCCGCCGTCCCTATAGCCTGGTGCTTTTCGACGAGCTGGAAAAGGCCCATCCGGAGGTACTGGGCATCCTGCTGCAAATCATGGAAGAGGGAGTGCTGACGGATTCCACCGGCCGCCGGGTCAGCTTCCGCAATGCCATTGTGGTCATGACCTCCAACGTGGGAGGCCAACTCCGGGGAGAGGGTCTGGGCTTCTGCGCCGCCGGACGGGCGGCGGAAATGGGGGAGGCCCTGCGGCAGAGCTTTTCCCCGGAGTTTCTGGGAAGAATCGACCGGACCGTTCATTTTTCGCCGCTGGGGAAGGAGGCCATGGAAGCCATCGCCGGAAAATATCTGCGCCAGCTTCAGGAGCGCACCGCCGCCGCAGGCACTCAGCTTTTGCTGCCGGAGGGGCTTGCCCGGTTCCTGCTGGAAAAATGTCCCGGAAAGGACGGGGCCCGGCAGCTCCGGCGGCTGGTGCAGACGGAGGTGGAGGGGCCTTTGGCCGGCTTCCTGCTGGGCTGCGCCCGGAAGCCAACCCGGGTGAAGCTCCTGCTGGAGGCGGGAGAAATTTCCTTTTGCACCTGATTTATACGAACGATTGTTTGAATTATGGAAAAATTGTAACCAAAAAAGGAAAAAACCGGAGAAAAAGATTGATTTTTCTCTGCGGGGGTAGTATACTGTCTGCAAATGGAGCAAAAGGGTAGTAAAGTGGAGCAAAAGGGAAGGAGGGAAGCGGATGATCGGCAAGTACAGTGCCAAGCTGGACGAAAAGAGTCGGCTGTTTGTGCCGGCAAAGCTGAGAAGCGAGCTGGGGGACACCTTTTTTGTGACCCTGGGTGTTAACTGCGGTCACCGCTGCCTGACCGTCTACACCGCCCAGGAGTGGCAGCGGCTTTCCGACAACTTCAATGCCCTGAGCATTTCCCAGCGGGCTGGAGCTACCAGCCTGATTTTCATGAACGCGGCGGAGTGCACCCCGGATAAGCAGTTCCGGTTCGGTCTGACCCAATTTCTGCTGGACTACGCGGGCATCGACCGGGAGGTCATGATTGTAGGTCGGGCGGGCCAGGCGGAAATCTGGGATGCCAAGGAATTCGCGGCCTTTGAATCCGAGAATTTGACCCCGGAAAAGCTGCTGGCATCTCTGGAGGCGATCGGACTATGAGTGAATTTCATCATGTTTCCGTGCTGCTGGAGGAGTGCATCGAGGCACTGAGCATCAAGCCTGACGGGATTTATGTGGACGGTACCCTGGGCGGCGCGGGCCATTCCAGCCGGATTGCCGCCAGGCTCACCACAGGCCGGCTCATCGGCATCGACCGGGATCCGGTAGCCCTGGAAGCGGCAGGGGAGCGGCTGAAGCCATTTGCCGACCGGGTGACCCTGGTGCACAGCAATTTTGACGAAATGGACACGGTTCTGAAAGACCTGGGCATTTCCGGCGTGGACGGAATTCTCATGGACTTGGGCGTGTCCTCTCCCCAGTTGGACGATGGGAAACGGGGCTTTTCCTACATGGCGGACGCCCCCCTGGATATGCGCATGAACAGTGAGGATACCCTGGACGCCCGGCAGATCGTGAACGGCTGGTCTTATGAAGAATTAAAGCGGATTTTCTACGACTACGGCGAGGAACGCTACGCCCCCCGGATTGCGGCAGCCATCTGCAAGCGCAGAGAGGAAGCCCCCATCGAGACCACCCTGGAATTGGTGGATATTATCCGGGGAGCCATGCCGGCGGCTGCCCTGCGGGAGAAGCAGCACCCGGCCAAGCGGAGCTTCCAGGCCATCCGCATTGCCGTCAACGACGAGCTGGGCAGTGTAGAGCGGGTGATGAAGCGGGCGGTGCCTTGCCTGAAGCCCGGCGGGCGACTGGCTGTGATTACCTTCCATTCTTTGGAAGACCGAATTGTGAAGAACGCCATGGCGGAGGCGGCCAAGGGCTGCATCTGCCCCCGGGAGTTCCCGGTCTGCGTCTGCGGCCGGAAGCCCCAGGTGAAGATCATTACCCGCAAGCCCATTACCTCCACGGAGGCGGAGCTGGCGGTCAATCCCAGAGCCAGAAGCGCAAAGCTTCGGGTTTGCGAAAAACTCTGACAAGTTTGAGTAACCGCTGATGAAATCGTCTGCGGTTCTCAACGGATCTTTCGCCCCGACTGTGCAGTTTGAAAAGCTTGAAATATAGCGCAGCCGTTGCCAGTGCAAGCTGGCTTACGGATGCGGCATACCCCTTGCGGGTACACAAAGTATTCCTGCGCTTTTCAAACTTTCATTCGTGCCAAAATCTCTCGCTGATAACTCTTGCCAATTTCATCATTGGTTACTTGAGTCAGGAAGGAAGCATTGCCATGAGTCAGAAACCCAAAATTCAATATGTTGGTCAGTTCTATATTCATGGCAGCGAGGCCCGGCAGCTGGAGCAGGAGGCCAAGCGGAAGCAGGCGAAAAGCAAGCTTCCTCTGGAACGTCTGCGCAGCGTCCGGGAGATCAGCCTGGATCCTGTGGCCATCGGCGGCATTTTGGTGTCCCTGGTGCTGCTGGCGGTGATGATTGTCGGCGCTTTGCAGCTGAAAACCGACTGGGCGAACTATCGGGTCATGGACAGCTATGTCTCCCGGCTGAGCAGCCAGAACGCCAAGCTGACAGAGGAGTATCGTTCCCAGTATGATTTGGATGACATCCGCAGCAAGGCGGAGGCTCTGGGGATGGTACCCAGGGAAGAACTACAGACCCGATCGGTTTATGTGACCGTGCCCCAGCCCGAACCGGAACCCACCTGGTGGGAGAATCTGCAATGGTTCCTGGAAGGCTTGTTCGCATAAATTCATTCCTTCTCCCATATTCTGTAATAGCAGCTGCAATGGGCGGCGAGGGGGCATTCCTCTTGCCGCCCTTTTTTAGAGGCAGTACCCTACCATACGGTGCTGCCTGGTATGGGGGGATTATTGTGGGGGAAAAGCAATTTGACCGTCTGCGCATCAGCACCGGTCAGCACCGGCGGGTGCTGGCGGCGGCACTGGTGCTGGGAATCGCCGCCTTTGTGCCCATCGGGCTCCGGCTGTACCATCTGATGGTGCGTGACTTTGATTATTATTCCGCCAAGGCACTGAACAATCAGACCCGGGGTACGGCGGTGACCGCCCACCGGGGGGACATCCTCGACCGGAACATGAATGTGCTGGCTACCTCCGTCACCGTGGAGAATGTATATCTTGACCCCCATGAACTGAAGCAGTCCAAGGCGGACGTTGCCGATCTTTCAAGGGTTTTGGGGGAGATTCTGGGCAAAGACCCGGCCTGGATTGCCGAGCAGGCCGCCGACACCCGCAAGCGCTACAAGCAGGTGGGAGCCGGAATCGACGAGACCGCCGCCGGGAAAATCCGGGATTACATCAATCGGAAGGACGTTGCGGGCATCCACCTGGAACCTGCTTCCCAGCGGGTGTACCCCTACGAAAGCCTGGCCGCCCAGGTCATCGGCTTTACCAACGCCTCCAACGACGGCTGTGAGGGGGTGGAGGCGGCCTATGACGGCTTCCTGTCCGGGAAAACCGGCCGGGTGGTCACCACCAAGGGCAACAACGAAATGGATATGCCCTATTCCTACGAAAATTATCTTTCCGCCCGGCAGGGAAATTCCGTGATTCTGACTCTGGATGCCACGGTGCAGAAGTGCCTGGAAAAGCAGATGCAGGCGGCGATTGCTCGGTACGATGTACAGAACGGAGCCTTTGGTCTGGTGATGAACTGCAAAACCGGGGAAATTCTTGCTATGGCCACCCTGGGAAGCTACGACCCCAACCGGTATCTGGAGCTGGCAGACCCCAAGACGGCGGCGCAGGTTGAGAGCCTGCGGGGGACGGAGGACTATCAGCAGGCTTTGTCCGCCGCCCGGCTGAAGCAGTGGCGCAACCGGGTGCTCTCCGATGGCTATGAGCCCGGGTCTACCTTCAAGGTGCTGACCATGGCGGCGGCTCTGGACTGCGGAGCCATCGATCTGAATACCTCCTTCCACTGCTCCGGTTCCGAGCAGATTCCTGGCCGTGCCCAGCGTCTTCACTGCTGGCGTTCCGCGGGACACGGGGCGGAGAAAACGCCACAGGCGCTACAGAACTCCTGCAACATTGCCTTTGCCCATATCGCCCTGAAGCTGGGCGGGGAGCGATTCTATGAATACATCGAAAAATTCGGGATTCTGGAGAAAAGCGGCATTGACCTGGCCGGAGAGAGCAAGGGCGTGTTTTTTGACAAAGCCCTGGTGACGGACACCGACAAGTGGGGCACCGCCTCCCTGACCTCCGGCTCCTTCGGCCAGACCTTCAAAATCACCCCCTTGCAGCTGGTGCGGGCTATCGCCTCGGTGGTCAACGGGGGCACTCTGTTGGAGCCGTACATTGTCTCGGAAATCCTGGATTCAGAGGGAAATACGGTGATGCAGGCGGAGCCGACGGCAGTGCGGCGCACCATTTCGGAAGAAACCTCGGACACTATGCGTCAGCTGATTGCCTCGGTGGTCTCCGAGGGAACGGCGAAAAACGCCAAGGTGGCGGGGTTCTCCATCGGCGGAAAAACCGGCACCAGCGAGAAAATCGACGTTTTCGACGAAAACGGCCAGCGGGTTCAGGACAAAATCGTCTCCTTCGTGGGCATTGCCCCTATGGACGACCCGGAGTACATCGTGCTGGTGGCGCTGGACACCCCCTCCCGGCAGACGGGAATCTACATTTCCGGCGGCGTCATGGCCGCCCCCACAGTGGGAGCCGTCCTGGGGGACATTCTTCCCTATCTGGGGGTGGAACGGCACTTTTCCCAGTCGGAAACCCAGGGAAAAGAAATTGTTTTGGAGAAATATATCGACTTGACAGAAAAGGATGCAAGCAGTAAACTAAAACGAATAGGTCTTTCGGCGAAATTCACGGGAACCGGAGACCGGGTCACCGCCCAGCTGCCCCAGGCCGGGCAGACCGTCCCCGGGGGCAGTCAGGTGCTGCTATACCTTGGCGGCTCGCCGGAGGCGGAGACCGTGGCGATGCCGGATTTTACCGGCATGAACCGCCAACAGGCAAGCGATGCCGCGGGAAAGCTGGGGCTGTACATTCTGGTAACGGGAAACGATGGAATTTCCCCCACCATTACCGTCGCGGCGCAAAGTCTGCCGAAAGACACGCTGGTTCCCGCCGGAACCACCATCACACTTACCTTTGCCGACACAGGGCTTCGGGACTGACCGGAGCCGGGAGGAATGCTTATGCTGCTGAAAGAATTACTCAAGGATATTCCCGTTCTGGAATGCACCGCGGACCAGGAAGACGAAATCACCGCCATCTGCTATGATTCCCGGAAGGCGGAGCCCGGATGCCTGTTTGTGGCGGTGTCCGGCTTTGCCGCCGACGGAAACCGATTCATCCCCATGGCATTGGAGCGGGGCGCTGCCGCCGTGGTCACAGCGAAAAAGCCGGAGGGGGAGGTTCCCTATATTCTGGTGGAGTCCGACCGGCTGGCTCTGGCACTGCTTGCCTGCAACTTCTATGGAAATCCTGCCCGGCAGATGACTATGGTGGGCATCACGGGCACTAACGGCAAGACTTCTTCCACCTTGCTGCTCAAGCAGGTGCTGGAGCAGGTTCAGGGAGCCAAGGTCGGCCTGGTTGGCACCATGGCCAACATGATCGGACAGGAAATCATCCCCACCGAGCGCACCACCCCGGAAAGCCTGGATTTGCAGGCCCTCTTTGCCCGGATGCGGGACGCGGGCTGCACCCATGTGATAATGGAGGTTTCCAGCCATGCCCTGACTCTGGAGCGGGTGGGGGGCGTCCACTATGACGTGGCGGCCTTCACCAATCTGACCGAGGATCATCTGGACTTCCACAAGACCATGGACGCCTACTGCGACGCCAAGGCGGAGCTGTTCCGCCGGTGCGGCAAGGCGGTCATCAATATGGACGACGATTATTCCGACCGCATTCTGGCCGCGGCGACCTGCCCAGTGCTGACTACCTCCGTGAAACAGGCGAAAGGCCTTCACGCAGAGAACGTGGAGCTCCACGCCGAGGGCATCCGCTTCACCGCCGTGCTGGGCGAAGAGCAGGAGCCTGTATCTCTGCCCATTCCCGGCGGCTTTACGGTGTACAACGCCCTGACGGTGCTGGGATGTGCCTATCAGCTGGGTATTTCCCTTCATGACTGCGCTGCGGCCTTGCGAACAGCCCAGGGTGTCAAGGGCCGGGTGGAGGTGGTTCCCACCCCGGGAAAGGACTACACCGTCCTCATTGACTATGCCCACACCCCGGATGCCCTGGAAAACGTGCTGCGCTCGGTGCGGGATTTCTGCAAGGGCAGACTTATTTCCGTCTTCGGCTGCGGCGGCGACCGGGATCCTATCAAGCGGCCCATTATGGGACACATTGGAGCCCAGCTTTCCGACCTTGCCGTCATCACTTCGGATAATCCCCGGACGGAGACACCCATGGCCATCATCGAGGACATCGTAAAAGGGGTAAAACAGGAAGACGGGGAATATATTGTAATCGAAGACCGGCCTGCGGCCATCAGATACGCTATGGACATTGCGGAAAAAAATGATATAATTGTCCTTGCCGGTAAAGGTCACGAGACCTATCAGGATATCGGCGGACACAAACGTCACTTAGATGAGCGGGAAGAGGTTGCTGCCCACTTAAAGGAATTGAGGGACTGATATGCCAAGAATTACCCTTCGGGACGCCGCCAAGTGGTGCGGCGGAACGGTAGAAGAAAAATACGCGGAGGTTAGCTTTCTGGGTGCGGGAAACGATACTCGGAACCTTCAGCCCGGTCAGCTGTTCGTCACCCTACAGGGAGCCAGGGACGGCCATGAGTTCATTCCCGCGGCTTTGGAGAAGGGAGCGGCGGCGGTGCTGTGCAGCCGTCGGGTGGGGGATTTTCCCGCCATCATCGTCTCCGACCCCAGGACGGCGCTGGGGGACATTGCCCGGGAAGCCCTGAAACGGATTGGGGCAAAGGTGGTAGCCATCACCGGCTCTGTGGGCAAGAGCACCACCAAGGAAATGATCGCGGCGGTGCTGGCCGGTACCTTCCGGGTGAGCAAGACCCCCGCCAACCATAATAACGACATCGGAATGCCCATGGCTATCCTGGATATGCCCGAGGATACGGAGGTGGCGGTGCTGGAAATGGGTATGAACCATTTCCGGGAGATCGCCTACCTGTCCTGCATTGCCCACCCGGACGTGGCGGTGATTATCAACATCGGCACCATGCACATTGAGTACCTGGGCACTCAGCAGGGCATCCGCCAGGCCAAGCTGGAGGTGTTAGAGGGCATGACCCCTCAGGGAATGCTGCTCCTGAACGGCGACGACACCCTGCTGCGCTGTCTGGATATGACACCCAAGCAGCGCATCACCTATTTCGGGTGCAGCGAGGGCTGCGACGTCCGGGCGCTGGATGTCAGCCAGGCGGACAGCATTCTGCGCTTCCGGGTGGAGGCGGGACGGCTGACCTTCCCGGTGGAAATGAAGCTGGAAGGAGAGCATTACGTTGCCGACGCGCTGGCGGCAGTGACCGTGGGACTGAAGCTGGGGGTCACCCCGGAGCACATTCGCAAGGCGCTGGATGAGTTCCAGAACATGTCCGGCCGTCAGGAGATTTTCGAGGCCAAGGGCTGTACCATCATCAACGACTGCTACAATGCCGGCCCTGAGTCCATGGCGGCGGCGCTGAATGTGCTGGGCAACCGGCCCGGACGGCACCTGGCGGTGCTGGGCGAAATGCTGGAGCTGGGGGACTGCGCCCAGGCCGAGCATTATAAGATCGGCCGGATCGCGGCGGAAAAGGCGGACATGGTCTTTGCCTACGGCCCTCACGCCGGACGGGTGCTGGACGGCACCATCACCGGCGGTATGCCCGAGCCCATGGGACGGGCCTTTGACGATCCCATGGAAATGGCGGCGGCTCTGAAGCGATCCGCCAAGCCCGGGGACGTGATTTTGTTCAAGGCCAGCCGAGGGATGCACTTAGAAAAAGTGCTCAAGGCGTTCCTGGAAGAAGAGAAATAACAACGGAGGAAAACAATTCATGACACGAATCCTGATAACCGCGGTGGTGGGCGGGGCACTGTCCTGGGCATTGGGGCAGTTGCTGCTGCCGATGCTCCACGCGCTGAAGGCCGGGGCTTCCATTCTGGAAATCGGCCCTTCCTGGCACAAGAGCAAGAACGGCACGCCGATCATGGGCGGACTGATGTTTATTTTCGCCTCTGTTCTGTGCCTGCTGGGCAACCTGCCCGCCATGACGGATTATTCCGTGTTTTTTGTGCTGGCGCTGGCTCTGTGCTTCGGCTTCATCGGCTTTCTGGATGACTTTACCAAGGTTCGCCATCATCAGAATCTGGGCCTGACCTCTGTCCAGAAGGCCATGCTTCAGATGGCGGTTTCCGCCCTGTTCCTGTATGCCATGTACAAGGTCGGGGCTATGAACACCCACCTGTACATTCCTTTCTGGAACGTAAGCTTTGACCTGCACCCCCTCGTGTATATTTTCTTTGCCATGTTCGTCATGGTGGGATGCGTCAATTCCGTGAATCTGAATGACGGCATTGACGGCCTGTGCGCGGGAGATACCCTGCCGGTCATGGTGTTCTTCACCGCGGCAAGCGTTGCCCTGGGAAGATTTGATCTGGCGCTGCTGCCTGCCTCTCTGGTTGGCGGACTGATCGCCTACCTGACCTACAACTGGCATCCGGCCAAGGTGTTCATGGGGGACACCGGTTCCCTGTTCCTGGGCGGTGTGGTCTGCGGTATGGCCTTCGCCCTGGAAATGCCCCTGATTCTGATTCTGGTCGGCTTTATCTATGTCTGCGAAGCCATGTCGGACATTTTGCAGGTTTCCTATTTCAAGCTGACCCACGGCAAAAGGCTATTCAAAATGGCTCCCATTCACCACCATTTTGAAAAGTGCGGCTGGAAGGAAGAGAAGGTGGTCTTCGTCTTTGCCGGAGTTGCGGCGTTTATGTGCATTCTCGCCTGGTTCGGCATTTCCGGCCTGATCGGCTGATTTCAATAACGGAGGTTTGGCAATGGAGAAGCGGCTCCATGCCAAAGAGAACCGCCGCCGACACCCGGCGGGGGACACGGTTGATTATCCCTTCCTGATTCTGGTGCTCCTGCTGCTGGCGGTGGGACTGACCATGCTCTATTCCGCCAGCTCCGCCCAGAGCCAGTACGACACCGGCTACGCCATCTCCACCCGCTACCTGCAAAAGCAGGGGGTCTGCGCCATTGTGGGCCTTGGGGCCATGTATGCCTTCAGCCGGATTCCGGTGGGGCTCTGGCATTGGCTGGCCTGGCCTATGTATGGCGCGAGCATTGTGCTGCTGCTTCTGGTGCTGGCCGCCGGTCAGGAGGTCAACGGGGCCAGACGGTGGATTACCATCGCGGGAATCCAGTTCCAGCCCTCGGAGGTGGCCAAGTTCACCATGATCGTCCTGTTCGCCCGGCTGACCCGCCGGTTCGGGCCGGAGGCCAAAAAATTCCGTTTCGGGGTGCTGGGCTTCGGCACGGCACTGCTGGGCATCTTAGTGCCCCTGGCACTGGAAAAGCACCTTTCCGCAATCCTGCTCATGGGCATGGTGGCGGTGGTGATGATGTACGTTGCCGGGACAAATCCGAAATGGCTGCTGGCGGGAGCCGCCGCAGCGGCGGTGTTCGTAATCGTCTACATCCGCTTCATGGGCTACGCCGGTGACCGTGTCACCGCCTGGCTCCATCCGGAGGCCGACCCGGGGGACACAGGCTATCAGATTTTGCAGTCTTTGTATGCCATCGGCTCCGGCGGTGTCTTCGGCCTGGGCTTCGGCAAATCCCGACAAAAATATCTTTATTTACCCTTTCAGTATAACGACTATATTTTCGCCATCTGCTGCGAGGAGCTGGGGCTTTTGGGAGCCCTTGCCATCATTGCGCTCTTCGCCGCTATGATTTTTCGGGGCTATTGGATTGCCCTGCACGGAGCCGACCGGTTTTCCACGGTGCTGGCTTCGGGTCTTGTGACGCTGATTGCCGTCCAGACCCTTTTGAACCTTTGCGTAGTCACGAACCTGCTCCCATCCACCGGCATTGCCCTGCCGTTTTTTTCCTACGGCGGAACGGCCCTGGCGGTGAACCTGGGGGAAATGGGGATCGTTTTACAGATATCCCGATACAGAAATCACAGAAAAATCCAGGAGGAACCCCTATGAACCTGATTTTTACCTGCGGCGGTACTGCGGGTCACATCAACCCGGCCATTGCCGTGGCCAACGCCATGCGGGAAAAATACCCGGACTGCAAGATCCTCTTCATCGGCGCGGAAGGCCATATGGAGGAAAAATTAGTGCCCCAGGCAGGGTACGAGGTTCGGTGTCTGCCCGGCTCCGGCCTGAGCCGGAAGCTGAACGCCGCGGGACTGAAGCAGAACCTTCATGCCGTAAAGTGCGTGCTGGGTGCCGTTGGCGAATGCAAACGGATTTTCCGGGACTTTCAGCCCGACGCGGTGATCGGCACCGGCGGCTATGCCAGCTTTCCGGCGCTGTATGCCGCCCAGAGTATGAAAATCCCCACCTGTGTCCACGAGAGCAATGCCGTTCCCGGTGTAACCACCAAAATGGCTGCCAGCCGGGCAACCCGGGTGCTGGTGGCCTTCGAGGAAAGCGTGAAGCACTACAAGCACCCGGAGAAGGTGGAGGTGGTGGGAATGCCCGTGCGCAAGGAATTCCTCTTTACCACCAAGGAGCAGGCTCGGAAGGCTTTGGGCGTTACCGAGCCTCTGGTAGTCTCCGCCTTCGGCAGCCAGGGAGCCAAGGTGATGAACGAGACCGTCGCCGACATGATGGTATTGGAGCAGGCCGACGGCTTCCCCTTCCATCACATCCACGCCACCGGCAGCTTTGGCAAGGAATGGATGCCCAAGCGGGTGAAGGACAACGGCGTGGACTACGAGAACTGCCCGACCATCGACATCCGGGAGTACATTTACGATATGCCCACGGTGCTCACCGCGGCGGATGTGGTCATCGGCCGGGCGGGCTCCGCTACCTGCAATGAAATCGCCGCCTCCGGAACCCCCTGTATTCTGGTGCCCTCTCCCAACGTGACCAATAATCACCAGGAGAAGAACGCCCGGGTGCTGGAATCCGGCGGCGGGGCGGTGGTGCTGCTGGAAAAGGACTGCACCGCCGAAACACTCTACGGCCTGATCCGCCAGCTTCTTGCCGACGAGGAACGCCGGGCTCAGATGTCCCGGAAGCTTCACGCTCAGCTGAGGCCGGATTCCACAGACCGGATCTGCGCCATTGTGGAGGAGATCACCGGACGATAACCGGACGCTAGCCGTCCCTGGAGGATAACCATGGAAACTACACAAAAGCCCCGGCAGGAGCGGCCCAGTCGATCCGATGCCGGTACAAAGCAGCCGGAGAACAGAACGCCCCGGCAGCCGGAGACCCGGCGGGAAGCCTCCCGCACCGCGCCCCCGGCACAGCGGGAAACCCGTCGTCGGGAGGAACCCCGCCGTCAGAAGCCCTCTGACGAGACGCCCCGGGAGCGAAAGCCCCAGAACCAGGAGCGCCAGAGCCGGCAGACACCTCGGCAGCCCCGTCAGGAGCGGCCTCAGACTCCGGAGACCACCCGTCCGGAAAACCCGGAGCGAACAAACCGGGAAGCCCGGCAGCGTGCCCCACGGACGGAAGAACGCCGGGAGCCGGGAAAAGAAGCGAGTCGGCAGGATTCTGAACGCCGGAATTCTCGCCAGATGGCTCGGACGGAGGAGGCTCGCCAGGCACAGACCACGTCCGCCGGGCGGCGGAAAACGTCCCAGGAGCGACCGGAAAGAACCCGGCGCACCCCGGAAAAAGCCAAAGCCCCTCGGAAGGCTCCCAGAAAGCGGCCTGAGGACTTAGACCCCATTCCCAACAAGCGGCGCACCTACGGCAGCAGCAAGCCCAAGAAGGAACCGGCCATTTCCCGTCTGGCCAAGAACGTCAGCAGCGCACTCAAAAAGCTGACCGAGAAGCGGAAGCGGAAATCCGGCCATCAGGGACAGCCTACCCCGGCGGTGATTTACACCGAGCCCGCGGCCTTCAGCCGGAATCGGCTGGTGGTGCAGCTGGTGACGGTGGTTGCGGTGGTGCTGGCACTGACCGTGGGACTGTCCGTATTCTTTAAGGTTCAGCACATCTACGTTTCCGGCGCCAAGGTCTACAGCGAAAGCGCCATCACCGAGGTTTGCGGCATCAATAAGGGCGACAATCTGCTGACCTTCAGCCACGCCCGGGCGGCGGCACTGATTCAGGCCAACCGGCCCTATGTCCGGGAGGTTCGATTCGGTATAAAGCTGCCGGATACTGTCAATATTATCATTGAGGAAGACGAGGTCGTCTATGCCGTCAAGGACGAAACCGGCCAGTGGTGGCTGATGAACTCCAGCGGCCGGGTGGTGACCCAGGGCACCAGCTCTACGGTTGCCAACAAGACCCAGATTCTGGGCGTCAACCTGGACAACCCCACGCCCAATGAACATGCGGTGGCCATGGAAAGCGCCCCAGCGGTGACGGACACCACCGATCCCTCCGGAGAAACCGTGGCCGAGATTACGCCGGTGACCACCACCGGTGCCCAGCGTCTGGACGCGGCGCTGGAGATTCTCAAGGCGCTGGAAGCCAACGATATCGTGGGCAGCGCGGCCAGCGTGGACGTGAGCCGGATTGACGACATCGTGCTGTGGTACGGCACCCGCTATCAGGTGAATCTGGGCGACAGCACCAGGCTCGACTACAAAATCGCCTGCATGAACTCCGTTATCGCTCAGATGAGTGAGTACCAGTCCGGCGTTCTGGACTGCAGCTTCACCATTTGGGAAAAGCAGGTGGGCTATACCCCCTTCTCCTAAAGGAAATGCCCGGAAAGTACCCGCTTATTAGCCTGACGGAGCCGTCAGGCCATCCCGAACTGTCATTTTTTTGTAAATTATTTGCCAAACCAAAGGATTTTCTATTGACCAAATCCGTAATTCAGGATAGAATAGAGGGAGCATGAGTAAAAATAGTCGTAAGCGGGTTAGCCGCGACAGCGAACAGATACATAGGAGGAAGAGTAATATGTCCGAGAATATAACCGATCGCGTAGTCAAAATTAAGGTTATCGGCGTAGGCGGCGCCGGCAATAATGTTATTAACCGCATGATCGAGGCCGGTGTGGGCGGCGTGGATTTTGTGGTTGTCAATACCGATAAGCAGGATCTGAACAAGTCCGTCTGCGAGAACAAGCTCCAGATCGGCGAGAAGCTCACCGGCGGCATGGGCGCAGGCTCCAAGCCGGAGATCGGCAAGAAATCCGCAGAGGAATCCCGTGCGGCCATTTCCAAGGCTCTGGAAGGCACGGATATGGTCTTCATCACCGCCGGTATGGGCGGCGGCACCGGCACCGGCGCGGCTCCCATTGTGGCTGACCTTGCCCACGAGGCGGGCATTCTCACCGTGGGCGTTGTGACCAAGCCCTTCAAGTTTGAGGGAGCAAACCGGATGCGTCAGGCCGAGCAGGGCATTGCCGACCTGAACGGCAAGGTGGATTCTCTCATTATCATCCCCAACGACCGGCTGAAATACGTTACCGATCAGAAGATTACCTTCGCCAACGCCTTCGGCATTGCCGACGATGTGCTCAAGCAGGCCGTCACCTCCATTTCCGAGCTGGTTGGCTTCTGCAAGAATGTCATCATCAACCTGGACTTTGCCGACGTTTCCGCAGTCATGAAGAACGCGGGTCGGGCTCATATGGGTGTGGGCACCGCTTCCGGCAGGGAGAAGGCCGAGCAGGCCGCTACCGCCGCCGTGTCAAGCCCGCTGCTCGAGACTTCCATCAACGGTGCCACCGGCGTACTGGTGAACGTCACCGGCTCTTCCGAGATGACCCTGGACGACGTGGAGACCGCTGCCGGCATTGTGCAGGAGGCCGCCAATCCCGAGGCCAACATCATCTTCGGCGCCACCATCGCCGAGGACTTCCAGGATGAGATGCGGGTCACCGTCATTGCTACGGGCTTTGAAATGAAGCCTGAGACCAATGCCTTCGCGCCCAAGGCCGCGGCCGGTGCCAGACCCAGCACCCCCAGCTTCGTGCCCGAGGACATCGACACTCCCGTGGCCGCCTCCCGTCAGCCCACCAAGCCTGCGGACATGGGCGACATCGACGAGATTTTCAGCATTTTCAAGCGGTAAGAACGTTGTTTCGCATCCCGACCCTCCGGGGTCGGGATGCTTTTTTGGAAGCTCTGATTCAATCGGCAAGAGCTGGCAGCGAGAGATTTTGTTTCCAGACAAGGTGCGAAAAATGAGGGAATACTGTATGTACCCGCAAGGGGTATGCCGCATCCGTAAGCCAGCTT
>OLPV01000969.1_pt1 | contig 22772 bp, 13 predicted proteins | sample 1671961 | NCBI WGS metagenome assembly OLPV01 (sample SAMEA3136630, study PRJEB25190) | human gut metagenome | biome: human gut; feature: human-associated habitat; material: faeces | place: Austria | collected 2013
AAATACAAAAAGGCATACCCCACCCCTCGCGGACTATGCCTTAATTACCATATTGAATTGATTTACGCAAGAGTTTTGTGCACAACTTACAGAGGCGCTTATATTTAGCTCTATTTTACACAAATTGGTGTCTAACGCCTTACACATATCTCCCACCATTTCCCGTCAGTATTCAACGTTTTAATATTCTTTATACAGTATAGCACGACTGCTAAATGCTGTCAAGTATGTAAATACGGCGAAATGATGTTGTACGCTGATATACAACGCAAAAACGGCAGAGCCTGTGCTCTGCCGTCATGTGCTATGTACTGTTTCGATTACTGCTGTACGCCGTTATTGTTGTTATTGTTGAAATTGTTGTTGTCCGGTGTAGCGTAATTATTGTTGTAGTTGTTGGGAGCGGCATAGTTAGCATTGTTGTAGCCGTTGTTCATGTTGGCGTTGTAACCGTTATTTACATTGGCGTTATAACCATTATTCATGTTGGCGTTGTAGCTGTTGTTCATGTTGGGGTTGTAGCCATTATTCATGTTTGGGTTATAGCCGCTGTTCATGTTGGGGTTGTAAAAATCTTCGTCCTTTGCGCAAAGCAGGAGAATACCGCCTATCATATTGCAGAATAAAAGAACGCATACGCTCATACCCGTTGAGGGGCGCTGACCCTTGCTCATCTGGCTTAATGCGATACCGCCGAAGATAAGCGGAAGTATTGCCCAGAAGCCGCAAACCATACCGATGATTATAAATACCTGTGCTGCTGTTTTCATAATTACATACCTCTTTTTTCAATAAGTGACACACATTCCGATATTGTGTATCTTTAGTCAGTATACCACATCAGTACACCGGTGTCAATATTTTCTGTTAACAGTTCTTAATTTTCCGTCACGGATTTTTTATCCTTGCGGTTGTTGTATATAAACATCGCAACGCCCACGCCGCATATTATCACATATCCGATAAAGCTCCATATGTCCGGCAGCTGCGAGAACATCATAAACCCGAGCAGTGCCGAGAATATTATCTGCGAATAATCGTATACCGATATTTCCTTTGCCGGGGCGAATTTATACGCCGCAGTTATGCTGAACTGTCCGCCCGCCGCCGAAAGTCCCGCGCCTAGCAGTATAAGCCACTGCTGCCACGTCATAACGTGAAAATCGAACAGCAAAAACGGCAGTGTCACGAGGCAGGAGAAGCCCGAGAAGAAGAACACGATATACGGTCCCTTCTCGCCCCTTATCCCAAGCCACCTTACAGCCGTATAAGCCGCGCCCGCGCCCATACCGCCGAGAAATCCCAGCAGTGACGGCACAAGCTCCAGATTTGCAAAGCTCGGCTTTATTATAAGCAGACTTCCCGCAAACGCGATCATTACGCCGAGCGTCTGTACTAAATTAGTCCGTTCCTTTAAGAACAACGCCGAAAATACGATAACAAAGAACGGCGACATTTTGTTAAGCATTGCCGCATCGGATAATGCTAAATGATCCACCGCATAAAAGTTGCACAGTATTCCGAGCGTACCGCATACCGAGCGTATCAGCAGTGCGCCGATATTGCTTTTGCTATGCGGCAGAAAAGAGCCTTTCTGTCTTATCAGTATCACTACCGCAAATATAAACGCGACAAGGTTTCTGAAAAAGCTCTTTTGCACCGACGGCAGATCACCCGCCAGTCTTACAAACGCTCCCATAAACGCAAAGCAAAAGGCGGAGCTGATAATGCACAGCACGCCTTTCTGCTTCTGCGGTATCCTGTTTAAAATTCCCGCCATAACTACTCCTCCACCGCTTCATCAAACGGCAGAATTACAGTTTCAGGCAGTGTTATCTCGCCGCCCGATGAGAAAAGCTCGGGGCGGTCAAACTTATAGCTTATCTTAAGCGAGCTTACAGCCTTTGTTATTTTCTCGTCCGTAAGTCCCGACCTGTCGATAACAAATATGAGCGACACCTTACTGTTGTTGAAGCGGTCGATCGAAGCTATATTTGTTTCTTTCAGCACAAACGCCTGCTTTTCATACGGTATGTCGTCGATCGAAAACTGAATGTTGTCTATCTTGTACATTCCTATATTGGTGAATGTGAACACCATCTCAACACGCAGATAGTTTTCGGGCTTTGACATATCAAAATCCGTGTCGCTGAGCAGCTTGCTTGTAGACCCACTGTCAAGGTGAGTGCCGTCTTTGAGCTTATCGTATACGTTTTTTATCGTATTGTCAAAGCTTTGTCCGCTGTAGGTGTGAAGCCGTGTATACCCATACTGTACCTGTACCGGGAACGCGAATTGCGTTACCACTACCAAAACAGCAACAGCAACTACCAGCACCCATATCAGAGCCTTGCGGACTGCGTTGTGTCCGAAAAGGCTCGTCAATGTCTGCTTGAAGCTCATATTTTCTTGACACCGAGAGTTACGCTCTCGCCGTTTATATCCTGCTCCTTTGTAAATCCGTCAGTCTTGCCGGTCACTATCTCATCGGCAAGCGTATCCTCTGAGATGCTGTCCTTGTTGCGGGTCAGTATCTCAGCTACCTTGTCACTGCCGTCGCAGTAGATAACGATATGATCCATAACCTCAAAGCCTGCGTCCTTACGCATTGTCTGGATCTTACTTACGATCTCTCTTACGTTGCCCTCTTCGATAAGCTCGGGTGTAAGAGCTGTATCGAGAACTATCGTATAACCTCTGTCGGTCACTACCGCATAGCCCTCCTTCTGATGCTCATCGATCAGCAGGTCGTCCTTTGCGATCTGAACATCGCCTGTTGAAAGCGTAAGCGTCATAGCGCCCGTTTCACGGATCTCGTTCATAGCCTTCTGACCGTCAACCTCAGCAAGCTTTGTTCTTACCTCGCCTATCTGCTTGCCGAAACGAGCGCCGAGCGTCTTGAGCTGGGGCTTGAAGGTGTAGCTTGTGAAGTGGTCTGTATTATCTATAAAGCTGATCTCCTTGATGTTCAGCTCGTCCTTTACGATATCCGCATACATAGGCTCAAGCGTCTTGTCGCCCTTTACCATTATCTTTGATATAGGCTGTCTGTTCTTGATGTTAGCGGCATTTCTTGCGGCACGTCCGAGCGTTACAACAGTCAGAACTGTGTCCATTTCTTCCTCAAGATGCTTGTCGATAAGCTTTTCGTCTACCGTAGGGAAGTCGCACAGATGTACACTTACGGGAGCGTTCTTATCAAGTGAGCAAACAAGGTTTCTGTAGATATCATCGCATACGAAAGGAGTCATAGGAGCAGATGTCTTTGCGATAGTTACAAGCGCTGTGTACAGCGTCATGTAAGCGTTTATCTTATCCTGCGTAAGCTCCTTCGACCAGAAGCGCTCTCTGCTGCGGCGGACATACCAGTTACTCATCTCATCAACGAAATCCTGTAATGCTCTTGCGGCTTCGGGGATTCGGTAGTTTGCAAGGTTATCGTCAACTGCACCAACAACGGTGTTAAGTCTTGATAACAGCCACTTATCCATAACGCCGAGCTTGTCAACATCGAGCGTGTACTTTGTAGCGTCAAAGTTATCTATATTAGCGTACAGAACGTAGAACGCGTAGGTGTTCCACAGAGTAGAGATATACTTTCTCTGACCCTCGTTTACAGCCTTTGCGTGGAATCTGTTAGGAAGCCACGGAGCCGAGTTTGTATAGAAGTACCAACGGATAGCGTCTGCGCCGTGTTCAGCCAGCGACTCGAACGGGTCTACAGCGTTGCCCTTTGACTTTGACATCTTCTGTCCGTCCTTATCAAGCACAAGTCCGAGAACGATAACGTTCTTATATGGCGCTTTGTTGAACAGAAGCGTTGATATAGCAAGCAGCGAGTAGAACCAGCCTCTTGTCTGGTCAACAGCCTCGGAGATGAAGTCTGCGGGGAACTGCTGTTCAAACTTTTCCTTATTCTCAAAAGGATAATGATGCTGTGCGAAAGGCATAGAACCGCTGTCGAACCAGCAGTCGATAACCTCGGGCACTCTCTTCATCTGCTTACCGCAGTGAGGACACTTTATCGTAACAGCATCGATATAAGGGCGGTGGAGCTCTATATCATCGGGGCAGTTATCCGACATTGACTTAAGCTCCTCGATACTGCCTATAGCGTGCTTGTGACCGCACTCGCACTCCCAGATATTAAGAGGAGTACCCCAATATCTGTTTCTTGAAAGTCCCCAGTCCTGAACATTCTCGAGCCAGTCGCCGAAACGGTTCTTGCCGACACTCTCGGGTATCCAGTTTATCGTTTCGTTATTTCTGATAAGGTCGTCCTTGACAGCCGTCATCTTGATGAACCACGACTCTCTTGCATAGTACAGCAAAGGTGTATCACATCTCCAGCAGTGAGGATAGCTATGCTCGAACTTCGGAGCGTCAAACAGCAAGCCCTTTTCGTCAAGGTCTTTAAGCACCATAGGGTCGGCTTTCTTTACGAATACGCCTGCGTAAGGTGTTTCGGCAGTCATATTGCCCTTGCCGTCAACGAGCTGTACGAAAGGCAGGTCGTATTTTCTGCCGACCTTAGCGTCGTCTTCACCGAAAGCGGGAGCAATATGAACAACACCTGTACCGTCTGTAAGTGTTACATAGGTGTCGCATACTACATAGTAGCCCTTCTTATGCTGTTTTGCACAGATATCAACAGCGCAGTCGAATAAAGGCTCATACTCCTTGCCCTCAAGATCCTTACCGGTATATCTTTCAACAACCTCATAGGGGGCTGTGGGCTTGTCGCCGCCGAGAATTTTATCGCACAGAGCCTCTGCAAGATAATATGTGTAGCCGTCTGCTGTCTTTACCTTTACATAGGTTTCATCGGGGTTTACGCAGAGTGCAACGTTTGAGGGAAGCGTCCAGGGAGTTGTTGTCCATGCGAGGATATAAGCGTCCTCGTCCTTAACCTTGAAACGTACGACCGCAGAACGTTCCTTTATGTCCTTATAGCCCTGAGCTACCTCGTGGCTTGAAAGCGGAGTTCCGCAACGCGGGCAATAGGGAACTATCTTGAAGCCCTTGTATAAAAGACCCTTTTCCCATATCTGCTTTAATGCCCACCACTCAGACTCGATGAAGTTGTTGTCGTATGTTACATACGGATCGTCCATATCAGCCCAGAAGCCGACAGTGCGTGAGAATTCCTCCCACATACCCTTGTACTTCCATACGCTTTCCTTACACTTTGTAATGAACGGGTCAAGTCCGTACTTTTCGATCTGATCCTTGCCGTCAAGACCGAGCATCTTCTCAACTTCCAGCTCAACAGGCAGTCCGTGAGTATCCCAGCCTGCCTTACGGGGAACGTCATAGCCCTTCATAGTGCGGTATCTCGGGATCATATCCTTGATAACTCGGGTAAGAACGTGACCGATATGCGGCTTACCGTTAGCCGTAGGCGGACCGTCATAGAATGTGTAGGTCTTGTCGCCCTTTCTCTGCTCCATACTCTTGCGGAATATGTCGTTGTCATGCCAGAACTTTTCTGTCTGCTTTTCTCTCTCGACAAAATTTACCGAGGTAGGTACTTTTTCGTAAAGTGACATTTTTTCTCCTCCTGTTTTGCAATTTACCCTGCCATATGAATCTCTTCGGCAAAAGCCAAAAGTTATATGGGATTTGGGGCGAAGGTCTGCCCATTGCATATTATTTATTCTTTGCGTTTGCGGAAAATAAAAAGCCCTTATCCTCCGAAAAGGATAAGGACTATAATCTCATAACAGTCTTTATAACCACCGTTTCGTCATTCCGTCAAATGCGTTCCGTATAACGGCGGAAAACCGTCCCGTTCTACTCTCACGGCGATGTACCGCAATTTCGGCGGGCAGCTTGGAGGTGATTTTCATACGGTACTTCCGCGCCGACCTCTCACCGTCGTCGGCTCGCTTTGGCTTCATATCCGCACTACTGTCCTCGTCACAGCCTTTAAATATCATACATACTGATTATACAATCAAATTTTCCCTTTGTCAAGCGTTTCAACGGAAAAATATGATTTTATTTTGCAGAAAAATGCAATGAAACGTCCGCCCGCCTTGAAAGTCAAAACGGAGAGATCGCCGCCCCGATCATCTCCGTTTCTGCAAACACCGTTAAAGCACCACATCTCCCTCACAAAAAACCGGGCAACGATTTTCCCATCGCTGCCCGGTCGTAATTATTGATTTTTGCTTTTAATCAGAGCGTTATTTCGCCGCTGTCTTCCCACTCACACTACCATAATTACCGTAAAGCGCCGCCTTACCGCTCATGTGATAAGCGCGAACCCTGAACTTATAAGCAGTATTCTTAGCAAGTCACGCCTTTCTAAAGGTTGTCGTGCTGTTATTGGTTATCTTAGCAACTCTTACCCACTTTCCGCCCTTGTACATCTCAACAATATAGCCTTGCGCGGAAGCGTTCTTAGTCCAGTTCACTCTTAAAGCGTCCTTAGCCTTACCGCCGATCTTAACGCCCTTAACAATCGAAGGATTTGTCCTTGCGGTTACAGTTGCGCTATAGTTACCATAAAGCGCCGTCTTTCCGCTCATCTTGTACGCTCTCACCCTGAACTTGTAAACGTTCGAAGCCTTAAGTCCCGCTTTTCTGAAAGTAGTTGTGCTGTTGTTTGTGATTTTCGCAACTCTTACCCACTTGTTGCCCTGATACATCTCAACAATGTAACCATCGGCATTTGCATTCTTTGTCCAGTTGATACGGAGAGCGTCAGCCGCCCTGCCGCCAAGCTTTGCGCCCTTTATAACAGACGGATTTGTCCTTGCGGTAACTGTAGCGCTGTATGCACTGTAAGCCGCAGTAATATCATACATCTTGTACGCCTTAACTCTGAACTTATAAACAGTGCCTGCCCTAAGCCCCGCTTTTCTGAAAGTGGTTGTGTTATTGTTCGTTATCTTCGCAACTCTTACCCACTTATTACCCTGATACATTTCAACAATGTAACCATCGGCATTTGCATTCTTTGTCCAGTTGATACGGAGAGCGTCTGCCGCCCTACCGCTGAGCTTAACTCCGCTTACCTTAGCAAGCGTAGGCAACTTGTCAAGCAGTACATAATTAAATTTCTCGCCTTTGGCATAAAGCTCCGCTTCTGTGCCGCTATAGCAGTAGATCTTGAAGCCGTCTATCCTGTCTTCTAAACCGATAAGACCTAAGGCATAACTGAGAATTTCTGTTACACTGCGGGGGATAGTTATACTCTTAAGATTGTCACAGCAATAGAAAGCACTGTGTCCTATTTCTGTCACGCTGTCGGGTATCCTTACACTTGTAAGACTTTTGCAGTAGTCAAACGTTCCCATTTCTATGGTTTTGATGCCGTCAGGTATCGAGATACTTGTAAGGCTTGTGCAATTACTGAAAGCATGATGTTCCATAGTTGTAACGCTGTTGGGCATCGTTATACTTTTAAGATGTGAGCAATCGCGGAATGCGCCACTGCCAACAACTTTAACACTGCTTGGTATACTATAGCTCGTATCGTTCTTGTTTGCAGGATAGCATACGATTTTTGTTTTATCCTTGCTGAAAAGAATTCCGTTTACAGAAACGTAATTTTCATTGCCTGCCGCAGCATTTATTTTTTCAAGACTTTTACAGCCGTAGAAAGCATACTCACCGATATCCTGCACGCTTTCCGGTATCGTTATATATTTGAGGCTTTTGCAGAACAAGAACGCTCTTTGTCCTATGTTTGTCACACTGTCAGGTATTGTTACGCTTGTAAGATTTGAGCAGCTTTGAAAAGCGTATTCGCCTATATTCGTCACGCTATCAGGTATCGTTATACTTGTAAGATTTGTGCAACTTTCAAAAGCATAATCGCCTATACCTGTGACTTTCTTCCCATCGATTTTATCAGGGATAACTACTTTACTTTCACTTCCGTTGTATCCGATTATTTCAATTGTTTCATCCGGAAGTATGGCGTATTCATATGTAGGTTTTTGAATTTCCTTCGGCAAAACAATTGTAAACTGAACCGAAAGACTTTCGTTAAAGTCGATTTTCTCGGTGTCTATAGGCGGGTCATATTTGGTATCGGTGAACATACAAAATATATCTATTCTGAATTTTCCGCTACGTTCAATATCGCCGAAGTAAATTTTGTTCATATCTACCGGAACGTAAGTTGTTATTCCGTCCTTGACCTGTATTATCTTGACATCAGTTACGTCAGCGCCTTTCTGCTTTGCAAAATCCATGCGTTCTTTTTCAGTCTTAAGCTCATCATAGCCATCACTGAAACGACCCATATTAAAATCGTCACTGAGATTTTCGATCTCAACGCATAACACTACTGCGCCTTCTCCGCCTATAGCTTCCGTTCTTTCATCACCGGTTTCCTCGTCAACATATGTATTCTTTATATTGGATATAGATACAGTATATGTTCCGTCATCAGAAACGTCGCATGTAGTCGATTTCCAAGTAGTACCCAATTCGTTACGACCCGAATAGTCCATGATACTCGGTTCCCAATCGTTGTCGGCATACTTGATATAAGCCGTATGAGTGTTTTCCGCTCCCGCCACAACAGCGCACACCACCGCCATAACCGCGAAAGTCGCAATTGCCAAAAGCCACTTTTTCACTTTCATAAAATCTTCTCCTTATATTTCCATCTCAGACGCAAAAAGGCACAGCCCACCGTGAGCTGTGCCTGATATCAATATGTAACCGCCCTTGATATCAATGTATATCTCCACGGATAATAAGCTTGTATCCTTACGCTTAACTGTTTTAAGTGTATCACAACGCCTGTTACCTGTCAAGCGGTTTTTATCGCATAGCATCGCTGTCACAGATCAGTTGCCGCTCATTTCTATGCATAAACATAATCGCCGATTTCGACCTGCTTTGTACTGATAAATTCACCTTTCGATACGGAGTATATTCTCTCCTCATACTTTTCATCTTCCGTCCGGCAGACAAAGCGTATCTCGTCCTTGTTTCCCTCAACAGCGCCGGTAGCAAACGGCGAAGCGTTTTCACACTGTGCAATAAGTTTCCCGTCAGAAGAATATGCGTCTGCAACAAGATTATTGTACACCTTGGGCGGAAACTCAGTATCAGGATCATAACGATATCTGAATGCGAATACATACCCGCCGTCTTCCTTTGCACTGGCATAATGGTAATACTCCGGTGCAGTCACATTGAACTTTTCACTGCCGTCAGTATCATAGATATACAGCTTTTTCCTGCCTGTTTCTTCGTCCTGAATCTCCTGCCAGAAATATCCGTCCAGTGAAATCCCATTGTCACCGTATCTGTCAAACTTTATCTCTTTTCCGTCCAGTCCGTAATATGAACTCGTCACTTCATTATTCGTCCTTGAGCGGTAAATATACACGATCGGCGTTCCGTCATACATTCTGTACATGTCGGCAGAGAATTTTGACTTCTTATTCATTACCGCGAACTGATACGGCTCATTACCCGCATAGTCGGTAATACTGCCATCGTTTTTCAGATGACAATACTGCATTATGTTGCTATAGCTGTTCAGCTTAAGCTGTTCTTTGTTCTCCTTGCAGTAGTTTATAAAATACTCATAGCCCCCTGCAAACGAATATACAGTCTTGAAGTACTCACCGTCATATGCAAAGCCGTTAGCCCCGACCGCTGTATTTTTGCTTTCATAAGCTGTTTTGCCGCTTGTGTCTATCAGCACTTCATCGGTAAACCGTCCTGCCTCTTCCGACTCGTCCGGTGTCCTGTATTCTGCGACCCTTGCATATCCGTCAGCCGAGAAGTCAGCCGCGATCTCCGTAAACGCAGGTATCACTACCTCGCCCGTCATATCGAGATATCCTATCTTACCGCTTTTGATATCCGCATAAGCTGCATAGCCGTTTACAGGAGGATCGAATGGGTACTTGCTGTCAAACACCTCGTTCATTCTCCTGTCAAGGCAGATATACTTTCCGTCCCGCTCAATAACAATATACTGCGACTTTTCGTTCATGCACGCATAGCCGTATTCCCCGAGCAGCTCGCCGTACCTGCTGTACACTCTGAATTTTCCGTTGTCTGTTACAGCCAGCAGCTTATCATCACAGGCAGAAGCCGAAATAAACACACCTATTCTTTTTCCGTATACGGTATAATACTCATTTCCGCTCTTTTCCAGATATGTATTGCCGTCAGCATCACTGTAGTCCGACATTCCGTCACGGCTGATACAGATAAAATATTCATTCATATATTCGAGCGAGCCGCCGTCCTGTTTATAGCTGAGCAGGCATTCTCCGGTTTCGCTGTCAATAACACGGCGGATATCATTGCTCATATCAACAGTACCGTAATATGTGCATGACAGCATTGCAGTATGCTCCGTATTTCCGTTAAATCCCAGATAGTTGTTTGTTTCTATTGTCAGCGGTCGATAAAGCCTGCCGTTATACACCCTGTATCGGTTGTGATACAGGTTTTCACTGTTGCTCTTGCTTAAGAACAGGCAGTCATTGCCGCTGTACACTCCGTCATAGTCGGAAAGCGTTATCGTGTTCCTGTTGACATCGGTCATAGCAAGCGGATCCTTACTGCCGCTGCCCACAACGCCGTAGAAATACTCGTATGCATATTTTGTAGTATACAGCTTATCCATTCCGTCCGACGGTATCGGTATCACATTTACCCTGCTGTCAACAAGATAATACCCGTTCTTATCCAATATGGCATATCCGTCCTCGAACTCGCCGTAACCCTTCATCAATTCGGAGTTTTCCTTTACCTCAGCTCCGTCAGCCGCATATACAAGCTTATTCACATAATCTTCGTAAAAATAGTCCGGGTTGCCGCTGTCCGTCTTCACTGCCAATGTGCCGTAATTTATTGCATTTTCATAATACTCTGCCCCGTCAAAATCTTTCGGTGTATACCAACCGTGGTTTATACCGCTGTTTACAAGCTTTGTCGGAGCAAAGCTCAGATTTCCCGCTACAGTCTGACCGGTGGTATCGATAATGCTGTATTCCCCGTTAGCAAGCACATAGGCATACCCGTCCGCATAGAACTCCGACACCGCATCATACTGCGCATTTATTACGACCTCGCCGCCCGCATTTATATATCCGATCTTTGCGTTATCGTAATACGGCGCAAGCCCGCTGTTGAACGCTGTAAACGCATAGTCGCACTCAAAGACCTTGCCGCCGACCGTATAACCGCAGTACAAACCGTTTTCGTATACGCAAGCAATGCCGCTCCTGTCAAACGCACTTATTATGTCCGTGCCGTCTGTTGTAGTGTAAACCTCGTCAAGTTTACCGCCATTTCTGTTCACGAGCACTTTCCTGAAGCGCCCACCGTCACGCTTTATCAGCACAAGCCCGCTGTCGGCAAATTCCGGGTTTCTGCCGCAGTAATACTCATCGCTTAACTTATTCAGCTCTCTGTCGTATACTGCCGCTCTATATATCCGCGTTTCATTGTCCGTACGGCACATCAGCACAAGCTCGTCCGTCACGAATATCCTGTCGCACCATTCGCTCTTCTGCTCACCGTCTGCCGAGAAAACAGCATAGCTTCTTTTGGTAAAGTCGTTGCTTCCCTCATTCACGTTCTTTGTAAACCCGACATAGTACTCTCCGAACACGCAGTCTATACCCATTCTGTCGGGAAGCCCGGTCACCGTCTTTCCGTCCGCCGACAGAAGATAATATTCATCTGTGATATCGCCGACCGTTTCGCCTTTATCATCTTTAGCGTCCTGCGTCATAACGGTATATGCAAAGGTATACGGCGCTCCGCTTTCAAAGGGTTGAGCATATGTAAAATGCTTCTCGTTATACAACGTCCTGCCCTTGCTGTCAACATACAGCATATATCCGTCATTATCGGTCACCGCCGAAAAGCCGTTGTCGCTGTAATATGACGCAAGCCTGAAACGCGGCTCGACCGTAAACTCACCCTTGTCATTTATAAAGCCGTATCCGCTTTCGTTGCTGACGGCGGCATTTCCGTTTACATTTTCGTCAAACTGGTAAGCACAGTCAAACTGCGGCTCTATCTTAAACTTTCCGTCCTTGCTGATATATCCCCACTTATCCCCGCTCTTCGCAGGCGACAGCGACATATTGAACAGCTTCTCGCCGCTTCCGTAAAGCGCCTCCGACTCGTTCTCAAATATCCCGAAAATATCAAACGCAAACACCGCGACAGCCGCACCGCAGATCAAAGCCGCTCCCGCAATACTGCCGGCAATAACGCCTATGCGGCTTTTCTTCTTTTCATCGTTTTTTTCTCCGGTAAACGCCGCACAGAACGGACAGAATTTTATATTCTCGTCTATTTCACGTTTACATTTCGGACACATTCTACTCATATCACTGTTCTCCCGAATTTTCTTCCGTAAGTACCATATCGTCTGTTCCAAGGTGGTATCTTACTATCTCATGCTCGGCGTTCCATATGGATATCGACATCTTGTTTTCACGCAAGCGTTCTATTTCAATTACATTATCCACTGTTACGCTTTTATCGTTCTTTACGTTGAAAAACATCCAGGTCGCGGTTTCGTTCTCTTCATCATAGTTACTTCTCAGTCCGTACACTTCCGTCACTCTTTCGCCGTAAAGTTCAAAGATGCACTCGCCCTCACCCGCCGTATAGGTATGCACAAGGCTCTCTTCCATATTTTCATCTATCTGATACACGCTTATAGAATCATAACCTGTTTCATAAGCATCAGTTCCGCCGTATACGTTCTCTCCGCACTTTACATACTTCAAAGGAAATTCTATTCTTTCCTGCGGCTTTTCATAATCAACGCCGATAAAATCTATTGAATACATATTAGTGTGATACTCTTTGCCGTTGTCAAGATTTCTGTAAACCGTTTCATTCGTATACTCGTCGTTTATTATATAATAAATAAGATTTCCCGCTATCAAGTAAACATCTCTGTACGGATCTTCAAACAGCACCTCCTGTGTTGTCAGGTCAAACACCCTTGTGCCGCTTTCGTCTTTAAAAGACATACTGTTGCCTGCTTTTTCAATATATATTTCATTTTGCCAATAATCTGTATATTTGCTTTTCTCTATTTTTATATTGCTGAGCAGCACTTTTGCACGTTCGCCGTAAATATTATAATTGCCGTCCGCGTTTTCTCCTGCGATAAAGCCTGACAGTCGTGTAAGCGTCCTGTCGCCCTTTACAAACGGCGTGCCGTCAAGGTTCAGATAATAGCTTACCGACCGTGAGTTTCTGCCCGTTTCGTCATACATAAGCACGCTGAGTGTCACAGCTGTATTGTCGGTTATACCGGCACTCATATAAGAATCGCCGATATCGCTTACTGCGTACTCCTCATAATGATAATTTCCGTATATATCTATATATCGGTCTTCTTTGCCGCTTCGGTCAACTGCTATGTAATACTGTATATTATCCCGTATAATGGGTGTATTCTCATAGTACTTTGCTCCCGCATAGAAATCAAGCGGTGAATATCCGTTTGTTGCGCTGTTTCCCGCGTTGTACATTCCGCCCATATTTTCTGTTGCCGCATTGCCGTTTCGGTCATATATCATTACATCAATAAGACCTCTTGCGTATACTTCCAAATATATTTCGTCAAAATCCCTGCGGATCTTTGTCACAAAATATCCGTCCGGCGACATTGCACTGACAAATTCGTACTTTGCCTCAATCGCAACATCTCCGTTTTTATCGATAAAGCCGATCTTGCCGTTGCGAGCATTGCAGTAAGCCATATATCCGTTTTCAAGCGGCTGTATGTCGTACTTTGTTTTGAGGATAACATTAAAATCCCTGTCATAGCAGGTGAAGCTTTCGTCTGCGTTTCTCGCAACCACACTGCCGCTGTTTTCGCTTATTCTCGGCTTGTTTTCATACTCTGCAAGGAGCTGACCGTACTTGTCGTAGATATAATATTTATCATAGTCAAAGCACATCAGTCTGTCGCCGTATGCTCTTGCGTATATGAACTCGCCGAGCTTTTTTCCGTAAGCCGTGTAGTAGTCTGACAGAATGCCCGAAGACTTGATACCGCAAAAATAATTTCCTACCATTGTCAGCACCTTGCTGTCATACACAAAAACGTGTCCGTTGTTCTTATCGATCAGCGCATAGTATTTGACCTTTGCGTCAGTCTGCCGCTTTGACTTATACGATGAAACATACAGCATATCTCCATATTCGCTTACGCCGAAGTTTTCGCGCGAAGAAACCGTAAGCACGGGATCCAGCCTGTTGTCATATATCATCACCTGGTTTTGCCATTCTTTTCCCGTCAGACTACAGGATGTATATTCCGACATACCGGTCTTTTCGGACGAACCGCCCAGTATAAAACGGTTGCCGAATATATCCTCTGCCATCGTGTTGCTTTCGCCGGAATATCTTACAAGCCTTGCACCATCGGTATCAATTACCGACGCGTTTGTTATTTTGTCTTTTATCTCATCATATTCGGAACAGTCGCTGTCCGGCGTAATAATCCTCCTGTTTTGCCCGGATATATTATAGACAAGGAAATACCCGTCATCTATGTAATAATCCTTATTCAGCTTTCTGTATGTTCCGCCCGGTATCTTTTTGTCCTTGGTCACAAGCGTCATATCGCTGTATATATCGTCATACGTTTTACCGCTTTCTATATTGCTTACGAGATCGGCAAAATAGTATTCTCCGATAAACATATTTTCCCCGTCAAACCCTTCAAAGTCCGCAGGGTCATACCAGCGGTGCACCGTATCCGCAAACATCAGCTTGTCCGACGCATAGCCGAGCTTTCCTATAACGGTATTGCCGCTCATATCTATTACGGAATATTCCGTACCGCTCTTAATATAAGCATAACCGTCCGCATAATATCCGCTTGCGCCGTCATACTTAGCGTCTGTCACCTTTTCGCCTGCCGTATTGATATATCCGATTTTCGCATTGTCATAGTAAGGTGCTAACCCGCAGTTGAACTCACCGAATTGAAAATCACTCTCAAACTGTTTACCGCCTGCCGTATATCCGCAGTATTTTCCTTTTTCGTAAACACACGCATATCCGCTCAGATCAAATCCGCTTGCTATATGTGCTCCGTCGTATGACACAAAGACCTCGTTGCCGTTATCATCGATCAGAACACCTCTTATAAAGTCGTTATCATCCCTCTTGAGCAGTACCGCACCATTGTCGTATGCTTTTATGTCAGCACCGCACAGATAATCCCCGCCGACCTGTTCAAGCGTATCCGCCTTTAACAGTTTTGCCTTATACAGCTTACTGTCATCATCTGTGCCTTTGCAAACAATAAGCAGTTTTCCGCTCTTTATTATGCGACTGTAATAGTCAGTCAGCGCCGCACCGTCCGCCGAGAACACGGCATACTCCCTTGTAAAATCAAGCGTTGTTTCATTGTTGCTTTGCGCCTGTCTGAAACCGATATACTTATCATCGTATAAAGCCGATATTCCCGTGCCGTTTGCAAGCTCGGTCACTTTTCCGTCGGAACTCAGCAGGCTGTATATGATCTCGTTGTAGTTTCCGCTTTCCGTACCGGTCGTGATTTCAGGCATAAGCAGAGAGTACGCAAAGGCGTAACCGCTGTCGTTCATATCCGAGGCATAGTCGAACATCTGACCGTCAAACGCCTTTCGACCCGCACTGTCGACAAATCCGACCCTGCCGTTTTCGTCAACGACTTTGGCAAGACCCTTTGCCGAAAAGCTGCCCGCAAAGCTGTACTGCGGAGCAGTCACAAACTCCCCGCCTTTTCTTATATATCCGAACTGTCCGTCAACCGCAACCGGCGCAACGTCATTTATATCCTCGTTGAAGGCATAGGCGGCTGTATATTGCGGTTTCAGTGTGGTATTACCGTCCTTGTCGGCATATGCCCATTTTCCGTCAATGCAAACAGGGGTCACCGACTGTATGAACAGCTTGTCGCCTGTACCGTAAAACGTTTCCGCTTTGTCACCGTACATTCCGAACACGTCAAACACAAACACCGCAAGGCTTGCCGCACCCAGCGCCAGCACGCCCACAGCTCCGCCTATTATCGCACCGACAGGGCTTTTCTTCTTTTCCTGCGGTGTTTCTCCGGTAAACGCCGCACAGAACGGACAGAATTTCACGTTCTCGTTAATTTCGCGTTTGCAATTAGGGCATATTTTGCTCATATATTTTCTCCGTTATATCTTGCCTTAATTTATAATCTCAGCACACTCTTTGATTTACATATCGTGCAATCGCTTTTCCTTAAGGCTGACGTACATTCCGCACATAGGAAAGGCTGTCGCAGTCCTTTTCGATGAAAGAATCTGTTTTAGAAACGTATTTCATACGCTTTGGATAAGCGAATGTCTGTTCGATTTTCACGGTATAGATCATATTTCCCTCCTCCCGTAAATTTCCCGCTTTCCCAATATCATATACAAATATTCTATCACAAACAAAACTTCTTCACAATAGGGAACCCGAAACTGTAACTATTTTGTAACCATTTGTCACCGTTTTGTAACTATTCCCACAGCAGTACCTGTTCCTGTTTTTATCCTGCCGCAAAACGCTCATTTATTCGACCGTCCGATCCCTTGTACCGGAAAACAAAAACCCGCAATTTGTACGATGCGCTTTATTGCAATGCGGTTTCACCATTGACAAAAACGCTGTATAGTGTTAAAATAAAACGATAGGATTTTTATCCGTTACTATAAATAATCTGTATAAAGAAAAAGGAATGAAAGAAATGAGAAATCTGACGGGTGCAGATATAATCTGCGAATGTCTGATAGAGCAGGGCGTTGACACCGTTTTCGGTTATCCCGGCGGCGCAGTTCTGAATATCTATGACAGCTTGTATAATTACAGCGGCAAAATACACCACGTTCTGACAGCACACGAGCAGGGCGCAAGCCATGCGGCTGACGGCTACGCACGTTCGACAGGCAGGACGGGCGTTGTTATAGCTACATCGGGACCCGGTGCGACAAACCTTGTAACAGGTATTGCAACAGCTTATATGGACAGCGTACCTATGGTAGCCATTACCGGTAACGTTGCCTGCTCTCTCTTAGGTCTTGACAGCTTTCAGGAAGTCGATATAACAGGCATCACAATGCCGATAACAAAGCATAACTTCATCGTAAAGGACGTAAACAAGCTTGCCGACACACTGCGTGAAGCATTCTACATAGCAGGAAGCGGAAGAAAGGGTCCTGTCCTTGTCGATGTTCCTAAGGATATTACAGCCCAGAAGGCTGAGTTTGTAAACAAGCCCTTAAAGCCGTACACGGTGAATGTTACTATGCACCAGGACGGCTGTATAGCAAAGGCGGCGGAGCTGATAAAGAACGCTGAACGTCCGTTCCTTTATACCGGCGGCGGTATCTACGGCGAGGACGGAGCAAAGACATTAAAGGCTTTTGCAGAGCTTATTGACGCTCCCGTATCATCCTCGCTTATGGGTCAGGGCAGCTTTGACGAAACCGACAGCAGATATATGGGTATGCTCGGTATGCACGGAACAAAGACAGCGGCAGAGGCAATAAAGAACTGCGACCTGTTCATAGGTATCGGCACAAGGTTTTCCGACAGAGTGATTGGCAATCCGCAGACCTTCGCCCCCGATGCAAAGGTACTTCATATAGATATTGACCCTGCCGAAATAAACAAGAACATAAAGGTTTATCATCAGGTTATCGGCGACAGCACAGACGTTATGAAAAAGCTGATAAAGCTTATACCTCAGCAGTCGCACACCGAATGGATGGGCAAGATAAAGACGTGGGAGAAGCAGTACGAGTGCAGGCAGAAAGGCACAGACGAACTTACTCTTACTCCTCAGCACCTTATCGAAACGCTTGACAAGCTGACAAACGGCGAGGCGCTTATCGCGACCGAGGTAGGTCAGTCGCAGATGTGGGCGGCTCAGTATTACGCATACAAGCACCCCCACCAGCTCATCACAAGCGGCGGACTCGGCACTATGGGCTACGGACTTGGTGCGGCTATCGGCGCAAAGTGCGGCAACCCCGACAAGACGGTCGTAAACATTGCGGGTGACGGCAGCTTCCATATGAACTTAAACGAGCTTGTAACGCTGTCAAAGCACAACATTCCCGTTGTTGAGCTTGTTATCAACAACAACGTTCTCGGTATGGTACGTCAGTGGCAGAGATTATTCTACGGAAAGAGATTTTCTCAGACAACACTTGACCGTCCTACAGATTATATGAAGCTCGGCGAGGCATTCGGCATAAAGTCATTCGTTATCGACAGCGAGGACAAGTGCGAGGAAATACTGCGTGAAGCTCTTGAGGTTTCAAAGACAGCTCCCGTGCTTATCGAGGCGAGAATAGACAAGGATATAAACGTTCTTCCTATGGTGCCCGCAGGAAAATCCATAACCGAGCCTATCCTTGAGATAGAGATCGACGACTGAACGGAGGCAGAAAGATGACAGAGAGAAACGTAATTTCCGTCTGCGTAAATAACGGTATCGGCGTACTCGGCAGAGTAACCGGTCTGTTCAGCCGCAGAGGATATAATATAATAAGTCTTAACGTTGCGGAAACCGAAAACCTCGGCATTTCGCGCATGACAATAGTCGCAGACGGCGACGAAGGCGTGATGGAACAGCTGGTAAAACAGCTCCGTAAGCTCTATGACGTATCGGAGGTAAAGGTACTGCATAACGCTGTATGCCGTGAGCATATCATTATGAAGGTCGGCAACGGCCCTGCGTCACGTCAGCCGGTGATAGAGATAGCAAACCTTTTCAGAGCAAAGGTCGTAAATGTAGCGGAAAGCAGACTTATGCTCGAGCTTACGGGCGAGCCTGAAAAGATAGATTCGTTTATAGGACTGTTACAGCCCTATGGAGTAAAGGAGCTTGTAAGAACAGGTATCTCAGCTCTTGAACGTGACTGATAAACGGAAATAATTATGAGATATTCAGCCCCTATAAAGGGCATAATGAAAGGCAGGAACAACACATGGGCATGACTATGAGCCAGAAGATACTGGCAAAGCACGCAGGACTTGAAAGCGTAAGAGAGGGACAGCTTATAAGAGCAAAGCTGGATATGGTACTTGGTAACGATATTACAAGTCCCGTTGCGATAAACGAGTTCAACAAGGCAGGCTTCGGCGGCATATTCAACAAGGATAAGATTTCTCTTGTAATGGATCACTTCACACCCAACAAGGATATCAAGGCGGCTACTCAGTGCAAGCAGTGCAGAGAGTTCGCAGGAAAGTATGATATTACAAATTATTACGATGTCGGCGAGATGGGTATTGAACACGCACTTCTCCCCGAAAAAGGTCTTATAGGTCCCGGTGAGCTGTGCATAGGCGCAGACAGCCACACCTGTACATACGGCGCACTCGGCGCATTCTCAACGGGCGTAGGCTCGACCGATATGGCGGCAGGCATGGCAACAGGCGAAGCGTGGTTCAAAGTTCCGTCCGCTATAAAGTTCAATCTTACAGGAAAGCTTAACAAGTATGTAAGCGGCAAGGACGTTATTCTTCACATAATCGGTATGATAGGCGTTGACGGCGCGCTTTATCAGTCTATGGAGTTCACCGGCGAGGGCTTGAAGAGCCTTTCGATTGACGACAGACTTTGCATTGCCAATATGGCTATCGAAGCCGGCGCAAAGAACGGTATATTTGAAGTTGACGAGATAACAATGGCATATATGAAGGAAAGAGCAGACCGTGACTTTGACATATTCAAGGCTGACGAGGACGCAGTATATTCAAGAGTTATCGACATTGATCTGTCAACAATAAAGCAGACGGTTTCATTCCCTCATCTGCCCGAAAACACAAAGACCGTTGACGAGATTACAGAGGATATAAAGATCGACCAGGCAGTTATAGGCTCATGTACAAACGGCAGAATAAGCGATATGCGTATCGCCGCAGAAATTCTTAAAGGCAAGCACATTGCAAAGGGCGTAAGATGTATCGTAATCCCCGGCACTCAGAAGGTCTATTTACAGTGCATCAAGGAAGGCCTTGCAGAGATATTTGTAAATGCAGGCTGCGTACTTTCTACACCTACCTGCGGTCCGTGCCTTGGCGGTCATATGGGTATACTTGCGGCAGGCGAACGTGCAATTTCCACCACAAACAGAAACTTTGTAGGAAGAATGGGACACGTTGACAGCGAGGTTTATCTTGCAAGCCCGGCAGTTGCGGCGGCAAGCGCAATAGCAGGTAAGATAGCAGGCATAAAGTAAGGTGAAAATATGGTAAAGCATATAATAATCTGGAACTTAAAGGACGAGCTGTCAGCCGAAGAGAAAAAGGAAAGATGCCGTCTTATAAAGCAGGGGCTTGAAAGCCTTGCGGGCAAGATAGACGGACTTATCGAGATAAAGGTGATCACCGATATCTTAGGTTCTTCCACGGGAGATCTGATGCTTGACAGCACATTCGAGAGCGCAGAAGCGTTAAAGGGCTATTCCACCCACCCCGAGCACGTCAAGGTCGCCGACAGCACGGTAAGACCTTACACGGCAAGACGCAGTTGCGTAGATTTTGAGATATGAGAAAGGAAAGACATATATGAAGGCACACGGTACAGTACATAAATACGGCGACAACGTAGATACCGACGTTATCATTCCCGCAAGATACCTTAACACAGCCGACCACAAGGAGCTTGCAAGCCATTGTATGGAGGATATCGACAAGGATTTTGTAAAGAATGTCAAGGACGGCGACATTATAGTTGCCAATATGAATTTCGGCTGCGGAAGCTCAAGAGAACACGCGCCTATCGCAATCAAGGCAAGCGGAATTTCCTGCGTTATCGCAAGCACATTTGCAAGAATATTCTACCGCAACGCTATCAACATCGGACTTGCCATCTTAGAGTGCGATGAAGCTGCTAAGGATATTGAGAACGGCAACGAGGTCGAGGTCGACTTTGATACGGGAGTTATCACAAATGTGACAAAGGGCTGTACATATAAGGCTGAGCCTTTCCCCGAATTTATCAAGGATATAATCAACAAGGGCGGTCTGCTGAACTCCTTAAAGAAGTAAGACCGCAGAAAGCGTTATGTCATGAGGGTAGATATAAAAGCGTTATCCGACAGCGAACTGCGGGAGCAGGGCTATAGCGATATATCGGTAAAACTGCACGGTTTCGGACTGTACACGGACGATGAGCTGTGTGCCGTCTGCATAACAACGGAAAAGCAGGACAGCATAAACGACGAAGTCGTGCTTAAAAGGCTGTTTGTCCGTGAGGATAAAAGACATTACGGCGTTGCCCGTAAGCTTCTTAACCACACGCTGAGGACCATGCGCGCCTGCGGATATAAGTATGCTGTGGCAGTACCCGATAATGAAGCGGCAGAGCGCTTTCTTGTAAAATTCGGCTTTGAAAAAGCGGATGACAGATCCGCTTTATACAGAATAGAGCTTTAAGCTCACAGAAAGGATATTACCTATGGAAAAGAACATAGCCGTTATCAAGGGTGACGGAATAGGACCTGAGATAGTTACCGAGAGTATGAAGGTGCTTGATAAGGTGGCAGAAAAGTTCGGCCACAAGTTCAACTACACACAGCTTCTTATGGGCGGATGCTCAATTGACGCAAACGGCGTACCGCTGACCGACGAAACGATAGCCGCCTGCAAAGCGTCAGATGCTGTGCTTATGGGTTCTATCGGCGGTGATACGACAACATCGCCCTGGTACAAGCTCCCCGCAAATCTGCGTCCCGAGGCAGGTCTGCTCGGTATAAGAAAAGCGCTCGGACTGTTTGCAAACCTCCGTCCCTGCCTGCTTTATCCCGAGCTTGCAGGCGCTTGCCCCTTAAAGACAGAGATAAGCGCAAAGGGCTTTGATATGCTGATAATGCGTGAGCTTACCGGCGGTCTTTACTTCGGCGCAAGAAAGACGGAAGAAGTAAACGGCGTTATGACAGCTACCGATACTCTTACATACAGTGAGGAAGAGATCCGCAGAATTGCAATAAAGGCATTTGACGTTGCTATGAAGAGAAGAAAGAAAGTGACTAGCGTTGATAAGGCTAACGTTCTCGACTCTTCAAGGCTGTGGAGAAAGGTCGTAACAGAGGTATCAAAGGATTATCCCGAGGTCACTCTTGAACATATGCTTGTTGACAACAGCGCAATGCAGCTTGTTAAAGACCCTGCGCAGTTTGATGTTATGGTAACGGAAAATATGTTCGGTGATATCCTGTCAGACGAGGCAAGTATGATCACAGGCTCTATTGGTATGCTCCCCTCTGCAAGTATGAACGAAACAAAGTTCGGTCTGTACGAGCCGAGCGGCGGTTCAGCTCCCGACATTGCAGGTCAGAACAAGGCAAACCCGATAGCTACCATACTTTCAGCCGCAATGATGCTCCGTTACAGCTTTGATATGGTGAAGGAAGCTGACGCAGTTGAAAACGCAGTAAGCAAGGTACTTAAGGACGGCTACCGTACAGGCGATATCATGAGCGAGGGTATGACTAAGCTCTCATGCTCTGAGATGGGTGACAAGATAGCAGAGAATATATAATTTTACAGCAGTAGATAAAGGGGTTGTGACACAACCCGGAAAAGAAAAAGTGAGTCGAAGCGCAAAGATAGTGCGCACGGCTCGCTTTTTTTGATATGTGGAGAAAGTTTGTTTTTAGTGTACTTCTGTTATACAGTTTTAGCAATTAACATTGATAGCAGGCTACCGATAGTTCTGTTTGTCGGGTAGCACTTCTCGGGTTCGCTATTCTGTGCGATAACGTTGCTGCTATGAACGAGGG
>OLPV01000978.1_pt1 | contig 22589 bp, 22 predicted proteins | sample 1671961 | NCBI WGS metagenome assembly OLPV01 (sample SAMEA3136630, study PRJEB25190) | human gut metagenome | biome: human gut; feature: human-associated habitat; material: faeces | place: Austria | collected 2013
TCCACACGCTTCATCATTCTTGTCTCCGGGTTCAGGGTAGTCTCCCAGAGCTGCTTGGCGTCCATATCGTAGTGGATGCGGCGAAAGAGAGGTATAAGAAAATTGGATATGTCGCTGACCAAGTGATACATTACGTGGTGTTGCTTGTATATTTTGTGTAAGGAAGAGCCTTCGGCTCTTCTTTTTTTTGGAGGGCGAAAAAATAGGTGTAAAAAAATCCGCAAAAATAATCTGACCGCGGGAAAAGTTCGGTATATTGATTATGTGCAAAGAAAATAAGTGCGCCGGAGGCGCGAAAGAAAAGGAGAAAAAATAATGGAAAAAACAAAGATGCTGAAGGTGATTGCGGATTATGATGACAACCCGGTTGATGTAACTGCTGAAGTTAATTTTATCTGGAATATTGCAAATAAGCTGAGGGGGACTTATCAGTCTGACAAATATAAAGATGTTATCATTCCGATGACTATTATCAGAAGGTTTGAGTGTGCGTTAGTCAAGACCAAAGACAGAACTCAAGAAATCGCAAAGATTTTTGGTGAGGGCTGCCCGGATGAGGTGCTGTTTAAAGAGACCGGTGTGGGATATTTTAACTTAAGTGATTTTACTTTAAAAACACTGCTTGATGAGCCTGATAACCTGGCTGAAAATTTCCGGTCATATATTGATAAGTTTTCCGGGAATGTAAAAGAGATTCTACAGAGCCTGGAGTTTGATAAACAGATTGCAAAGATGGCAAAAAGCGATAGATTATTTACAGTAATCAAAGCTTTTTCAGAAATTGACCTGAATCCGGAAAAGGTTGATTCCATTAAGATGGGATATATTTTTGAAGACCTGATTCGCCGATTCTCTGAAAATGCCGAAGCGGGTGACCACTACACCGGCAGGGATATTGTGAAACTGCTTGTAAGTTTGATTTGTGCTGAAGGCTGTGAAGACCTGATGCAGCCGGGGCGTGTGGTGAAAGTATTAGACCAGGCCTGCGGTACTGGCGGTATGCTGTCAACAAGCCAGAATTTTATCCTGCATATGAACCCGGAAGCTGATGTATATCTGTACGGTCAGGAAATCAACCCGGAATCTTATGCTATCTGCAAAGCCGAAATGCTTATCCGCGGTCAGGATGCTGATAATATCCAGCTGGGGGATTCCCTTAAGGTTGACAGATTTGAAGAAGAAAAGACTGTCCGGTTCGTGATTGAGAATCCGCCGTTCGGGGCTGCCTGGGGCGGTAAGGATGCACCGGAGGGAACAGAAGAAGCAGTAATCAGACAGTATGAAAGCGGTGAACACTATGAAGGCGGTCTGCCGGGTAAAGGTGACATGCAGCTGTTATTCATTCAGCGCGCGCTTGATAAAATCAACCCGAAAGATGGACGTGCGGCAATCATTACTAACGGCTCCCCGCTGTTTACCGGCGGCACTACCTCCGGAGAGTCTCAGATTAGAAGATGGCTACTGGAGCATGATTACATTGAGGCGATTGTGGCGTTGAGCCCGGATTCATTCTACAATACCGGCATCGGTACATATGTGAATATCCTGACCAAAAACAAAAGCGAAAAAAGAAAAGGAAAGATTCAGCTGATTGATGCGTCTGGCATCTGCCATCCGTTGAGAAAGCCGCTCGGGATGAAGAAGAACGAGATTACACGCGAAGACCGCGAGAAAATCCTGGAGCTGTATGTCAATTTTGAGGAAAATGAGCACTGCAAGATTTTTGACAATGCTGAGTTTATTTATCGTGAGTATACTATCATGCAGCCGATGAAACGAAATTATATGATTACGGAAGACCGTATTGAGGCAGCGAAAGCTGCAGGATGCTTTACTTCACTGTATGATGAAAGCAAAGTAGTAGAGCTGAATGAGAAACTTGAGAACGGAGAGAAATTAACAAAAAAAGAAGAAAAAATATTAGACAAATACGAAGCCGGAAAAATGGTTTATGATGAACTGCTGAAAAATCTTACTGGGGCAGTGTCTGATACTGTATGGAACTGCAGAGACGGGTTCATGCCGGTACTAAAAAACCTGCTGCCGAGGGTGAACGGGAAAGCGTGTCTTGATGCCAAAGGACTTTTGAAGCTGGCAGGCGGGCTGTCTCAGAGGGACGAAAACGCATTAGTGCAGACTGACAAGAAAGGTAACATTGAGTATGACCCGGAGACAAAAGATACAGAGATTGTGAAGGGCACTGACACGATTGAAGAGTATATGGCGCGGGAGGTGCTGCCGCATATTCCGGATGCAGTTTGGTTCTTTGAGGAGGATGCGAAAAAGGGCACTGTAAAGACTGGGGCGGAGATTCCGTTTAGCAGATATTTCTTCAAATATCAGAGACCGGAGACGATGGAAGCGCTGCAGGCGAAGATTATGGAAAGCCAGGGCGATATTGGGAAAGACCTGGAAGAGCTGTTTGAGTAAAAAGAAGCAGGGAGAAAGAAGCGGGGCTTCTCGCCCCGCACCCTAGCCAGGCTTGCAGCCTGGACTGCGGGCGAAACTTCGTTTCGCGTGGTGGTATGGGGCGCGCCTGCGGCGGGAAATAAGCATGCAATACATCTTTTAAAATAACTTTTTAAGCATATTAATGATGTAGAGTAAAAATAAATAGGAGGCAAAATGAATAATATATTTTCACATTTTTTTCTACTACAATACATGCAAGATAGTAGTGGATTTCATGAATTACCATTAACTGAGCCAGTTATATTTGACATATTTGTGTACAAAATAGTTAATATAACTCCAATTGAAGTATGTAATATCTTTCACAATATGCAAGGCTTTATTTTATCAAAATTAATATCAGAAAATATTACATATGATTCCAAACAATGCAAAGAACAGTTTTTCAATATAGAAACAATTACAGTCTTAAATAAACGACAAAATCTTCAAGTATGTGTATTTTCTGGTAAATTCAATAATTCTGAAGTTATCGTTGAAGTTGACTTTGAGACAAAGAAATTAAAAATATGGATGAGTAATCCTGATTTAAAAACAGAATTCCAAGAATTTCTATCTAACAAAGTCAACGCACAATTAAGTGCATAAAAAAGTTTGAAATTATCATAAAACAAATTTATTTTGCTCTACATTGCAGAGCCGGATAAAATCCGGCTCTTATTTTTTTGCCTGCAAAGACGAAATGAAGTTTCGCGGCGGGGCAGCATGCAATGCTGCCGGGGTCGCACGACGTCCGGGGGACGTCGAATTTACGGAGACAGGAACGGAACGGAGACCGGGCGAGAAGCCCGCAAGGGTGATAAAAAAACCGCAAAAAAATTCGCATTCCTTGTTTTTTCGGCATATTGATTACATCTAAAAAACAAAGAAAAAAATAAGGAGATAAAAATATGTCGAAAAAAAATCAGAATTACACAAATCGGAAACAGAACAGATTTCAGCCGGAGCGGATGCGTGAAAATGTTTTTTTAAACAACAGCGGAAAGCAGTGGCTGCCGGGAGCAAATGGAAGAGCGGCGAAGGTTGAAAGGCTGCTGAGAGGGGCAAAAGAGGAGAAAAAAGAAATTGCCGGCAATATGGCGGGGGATAAAGATTCGGGAGTTGAATGGATTGGGGCGATTCCGAAAGGGTGGAAGGTAAATAAGTTAAAATATATTTGCCACGAATATGGAAAAACATCTTTAATGCATCCCGAAAATAATAAATATATAGGCTTAGAAAATGTCATAAGTTATTCAGATGTAATTAATACAACAGATACAGAATATACAGAATCAATTCAAAAAGTTTGCAAAAAAGGTGCGCTGCTATTTAGCAAATTAAGACCATATTTGGCAAAAGTGATTATTGCCCCATTTGATGGATATTGCACAAATGAGTTTTTAGAATTTGATTATTTTTATGGAGACATGAGATTTTTAAAACATTGTTTAAGAAATCCGAAATTCATAAACGAAGTTGATAATACAACTTATGGTGTTAAAATGCCAAGGACAAATACTGGAATTGTTTTAAATCAATATATCCCCCTCCCTCCCCTCCCCGAGCAGCAGCGAATCGCTGATTTCCTGGATACAAAATGCAACATTCTTGACCGCACGATTGATGCCGTCAGCCGGCAGATTGAGGATTTGGAAAAATATAAAAAGGCATTAATAACAAAAACAGTGACGAAAGGAATTTGTAAAAAAGGCGAGCCCGAAAGAGCGATGAAAGATTCCGGGGTTGAGTGGATTGGGGAAGATATTCCGTTTGATTGGGATATCAACCGCTTACAGTTTTGTATTGACGAAATCAGTGAAAGAAATTATACGGGAAAAGAAACTCAAATCTTATCTCTAATGAAAGACAAAGGGGTTATCCCTTATGAAGAAAAAGGAAAAGTCGGAAATATATCTAAGACTGACTTAACACAATATAAACTTGCATATCCAAATACACTGATTACAAACAGTATGAACATTATCATCGGTTCTTCCGGTATTTCTCAATATAAAGGTTGCGTAAGCCCGGCTTATTATATTTTTAAAGCAAAGCCAAATAATGATATCAGATATTTTAATTATATTTTCGCTGTTCGCGCGTTTCAGAATGAATGCCGTAGATTTGCAAATGGTATCCTTGAAATAAGACTTCGTATTTCATCAACTAATCTTTTAAAAATTAAAGTTCCTGTTCCGCCGCTCGCCGAGCAACAGCAGATTGCCGATTACCTTGACGAAAAATGTAAAAATATAGACAACAGAGTGCAGAAAAGAAGACAGCAGCTGGAGTGGCTGAAAGAGTATAAAAAGAGTTTGATTTTTGATTATGTGACAGGGAAGAAGAGGGTGTGAAAAATAATCGCTATCTTGTCTTCGCAAAACAAAATTTCAGCATATTGATATTGTAACCAGAAAATGCCGCAGGGGCTTGGCTCCTGCGGTTGTGTTTGAAATGAGAAAGGAGGTGAGAAGGGAATGGACAAAGAAAAGAATATAACTGTAAAGGAATTGATGTCTTCTTTTTATGATAGAGATGTTGAAAATTTAACACTTTCACAGATTTTTACAATACGTTCATTGCATAAAATTTGCAACTTGGATGAATTATCTAATCTGATAACATCTACTGCACAAGCTTTTGGATATGAAATTGATATTTGCGATTTTAACGTTCAAAATATAGACGAAATTTTATCGGCTTTCAATGAATCATCAAATATAAAAAATATAAAATTAGGATATTGTTTTGAATATATTCAAAATGACGTAAAATATGAGATGCCTTATACTATTATCATCAACTATGTATATAAAAATGATGTTCTAGTTGGATTTTTTATTATAGCTAAAAGGATTGAAACTCTTGCTCCGTCTATTATCAAAATTGACAATCATAATGTTGGTGACAAAATTCCGGAACTATACAATTGGCAAGAAAAACAGTGGACTCCAATAGAAATATTGAAAGAAAAAGAAACTCCTTTTAATAGTATTATGTTAAAAGTCGTTTTAAAATAATAGCCATAAAACAAAGGCGCCGCAAGAAATTGCGGCGTTTTTTAAAAAAAAGAAAAACATTCACAAAAACTCAAAAGAAAAGAAGTGAAGAGGGGGAGTGTATTGGCAGCCGGCAGGTTTCACCTGCCGGCTGTTGCTGTGTATTGGATGAAGGAAAGTTATGAGAGTGCCGATATAGAAAGATGGGCGGCGGGTGAGTGTTGACCGGACGAGCCGGAATGAAGGTTGTTGGATATTTGAAGGCTGAGATTTGCTCTGCAAAGAAGAAGATGGATGGCAAAAGATTATTGCCGGCTGACGCGGAGGTGAGCTTGCCGGCTGCCGCGGAATGTTTGGCGTAACTGTATTGCCTGCAGGGCTGGCTGCAAGCCTGGCGGGGGTGCTTGCGGGGCGCGAAGCCCTGCATACTCCCGTTGCGTTTTGCTGTCGGCTGCATATTCCTTTGTTTTTTTCGTCATCTCTCCAGAAATCCGCAAAAAAATCGCTTTATTTTCTCTTTTTTGCATATTACATGCATAGAACAACGTGGAGATATGCGAGCCTCCGGCCCGCCTGAAATATAGAAAGGAATGCATAAAAATGAGAGGAAATAAAGAACACGATTTTCAGCAGCATATAATTGAAAAACTGATGGTTGCTGGTTACGAATACAGAAAAAATACATATGACAAAACATTTGCGGTTGATAGAGACTGTCTGAAGAGATTTTTGGAGAGCACACAAAAAGACGAGTTAAAAAAACTTCAAAAAAGACACCCGGATGTTATGGAGACTGTCATCAGGGCGGCAAATGATGAAATGTTGAAACGAGGTAAGAATTATGTGTTGAAGCATGGAGTCTGCATTGACGGGATAGGTATCAAATTGATGTATGCAAAGCCGGCTTCAAATATGAATGAAAAAATGGTTGAAAATTACAAGAGTAATATTTTTTCAGTGATGGAAGAAGTATGGGTTTCTCAGACTGAGCGGGTGGATTTGGTGCTGTTTTTGAATGGCATTGCAATTGTGACAATGGAGCTTAAATATACCCCATCAGGCCAGAATTACAGATTCGCAATTAATCAGTATAAGAATGCCAGAAACAAAAATACAAAAATATTTGACGTGATGACCGGTGCTGTCGTTAATTTTGCGATGGATGAAAACGAAGTTTATATGTCAACATATATCAACGGTAAAGACACTGTCTTCCTGCCGTTCAATCAGGGAACCGGAACAGGTATTGATGCGGAGGCTGGAAACCCTGTCTGCAAAAACGAATTCCCGGTACATTATATGTATGATTATATCATGCTGCCGGATACGGTGTTGAATCTGATTGCAAATTATATATATGTTGATAATAATAGCTTGCTGATTTTCCCGCGCTTTCATCAGATTGACTGCGTGGAAAGACTGATTGAAGCAGTAAAAAAGAACCGAACCAAGAAAGACTATCTCATCCAGCACTCTACCGGTTCCGGAAAGACAAATGAGATTTCCTGGCTGGCATACCGCCTGGCGTCACTTCACGTATACGACGGGGCAAGGGCAATTGCTGTTTTTGATAAAATCATTATTATGACAGACAGGAGAACAGTAGACCGGCAATTACAGCAGGCGATTATGAGACTTGAACATTGCGAAGGCTTTGTGAAAGCACTTGGACGCGGCTGTACATCGGCTGACCTGAAAGATGCTCTGGCGAGCAATGCAAAAATCATCATTACGACTATCCAGAAATTCCCGTATATCGCTGATGAAATCGGATATATGAAAAGTAAAAGCTTCGGCGTCATTATTGATGAAGCGCATTCTTCAACATCTGGCGAAGACCTGAAAGCGGTAAAGAAAGCGCTTAATCTCGGTGTTGATGTGGAAGATATAGAAGATGCCGTAACTGAAAATATGAGACAGACCGGCAGGCAGGCAAATGTGGCGATGTTTGCATTCACCGCAACACCAAAACCGAAAACTCTTGAAACATTCGGAGTACAGACACCGGATGGCAAGTTTGCAGCATTCCATACATATTCAATGAAGCAGGCATGCAGCGAGGGATATATCCTGGACGTATTCCAGGCATACATTGAGTATCAGACATATTACCATATAAGAAAGGTTGGCAATTCAGACCCGGTATGTAATAAAAGAGATACGAAAAGAGACATCACAAAAATGGTAAGCCTTAACGATACTAACATTGACCAGCGACTGAATATCATTATTGACAATTTCATGTCTCGTGTAAAATGCCAGCTTGACGGTCACGGTAAGGCGATGATTTTGTGTGCATCAAGAGAAGAAGCGGTAAAAATAAAGAAAAAATTAGATAAAAAGTTGAAAAAACGCGGGATTAATGTGAAAGCACTGGTTGCCTTTTCCGGCTCTGTGGTTATTGATGGCGAAGAATATACGGAAGCAAAGATGAATGGCTTTCCAGAAAGCAAGACGGCAGCAATGTTTGATACTGACGAATACGGCATTCTGGTTGTAGCAGATAAATATCAGACAGGATTTGACCAGCCAAAGCTTTGCGGAATGTACATTATGAAATCTTTGAACGGTGTAAACGCTGTACAGACATTATCACGCCTGAACAGGCCATGTCGTCCGTATGTTAAAAAACCGGTCATTATTGATTTCAAAAACACATGCAGTGATATGATTGACGCATTCGCGCCATTCTACACAACCACAACCCTGGCAGAGCCTGCAAGCCTGGATGATTTATTGAAAATCAACAGCGAGCTGACGGCGTCAGGCGTGCTGATTGCCGAAGAAGTAGACAAAGCGAGCAGGATGATTCTGAAAAACGAAAAAACATCAAGTGACAGAGTATATATCTCAGGTGCGTTCACTGGATTAACAAAACGTATTGAGGCGGCCGGTAGCAGTGCTGGCATTATCAGAAACAGAATAAAAAAATTCTTAAAAATATACGTCGGGGTCTCTATGAATACAGAGATGAAAGATGTTGAGCTGCATAAAAGATATGTATTCCTGAATGCATACAAATCTGTGATGGGAGCTGAAGAACGTGAATTTAACGACAATCACGCTGATGATATGCTGGTGATTGATGATGTGAACCAGGTTGGAGGAAAGGAGACAACCCGGGAAATCCTGGCAAATGGTGATGATGTAAACGGAACGGGAAGCGGCACCGGCGGCGAGACTGTAGAGCAGGATGACTTTTTGTCAAATATTATTGAAGAATTGAATAATAAAATCGGGCTGAAGCTGGACAGTAAAGCACTGATTCCATATATCAAAAATATCAAGGAACAGCTGATGGCTGATGAACAGCTGAAAAATGCGGCAAAGCAGAATGAAGAGTGCGATTTTGCGACTGTGTATTATAACAAAATAGAAGCAATTTTCGTGCAGGAGTTAAAAAACCTTTATGGAATTGGTAATAGTTCGGAAGTTGAGGGATTGAGTAAAAAAGAGAAGGAAGACAGGATAGAGTTTGCCCGGGCGATGATGGATATAGAAATGAGAAGACGTATTTTCGGGATGTATCTGGATGAAGTGCACGAAAAAATGGGAGGAAAGAAAAAGTAAGGTTAACGGAAACGGGAAATCCACGGCCGACAAAAAGCCGTCCGTGAGTCAGGTTCTTTTGGTTTGGCTTCATGGAAGGACAGAGTTGGATACTGCCGGATTTATCTGTGCAGAGGAAGACGACAAACAGACCAATATAAAAAAATTCGTAGAAAATTTTACTTTTTTTGTAAAAATCAGGCATATTAATTAAAAGGAGGAAGCAGGAGGAATACAAAACCGCGTATTCCTCCCCACACGATTATGAAACAAGAAATATTGCTTCTTCGTCGGATGGGGTATCCTGCGCTGAATAAGATGAAAACAGTTCTTGGTTATTTGGCTTTGATATTGGAGAGTACTATTATGTGTAGCATAGGGTACCCTATAACCACTTGGCAGTGGTGGGTTATAGCGATGCTTACTATATTATATGCATTTGTGTGAATACGAAATGTATTTCTCTTGCGAAAAATCTTGCATATTAAATTTGCAAAACAAAAATATCTACAAAGAAAGGAGCAAAAAAATGGCATATACACCGATGTTTGAAAAATTGATAAACACGAAACCTGAAAGAGAACTTTGTCTTAAGTTTTTGAAATTCCTGGAGGATAAAGGGATTGTACAGGGTGATATTAACACGGAAGAAATCGTTGCTGAGTTCTTTGAAATTGATATCGAGCAGGCAGAAGAAGAACGAAAAATACTAATAAAAGAATTTCATGAAGCTGCGGCGGCAAATTCGCATACTGCGTCAGAAGCGCTGGCAAGAATGGGACGACAAAGAGAACGCAGAGAAAAGAAAGATGCCGGTAGACACGACGGAATGACTGAGAACTCTGAGAGCGGATACCAGGAAGAAGAAAAAGAACTTGGAAAAGAGGCAGGAAAGGGAGCAGGGGCGGAAGAGTCGGCAAGGCAGGAGACAGCCAAAGATGCCGAAACTGAGACCGAAAAGGTAGAGCTGAACAGTCATGGGGTGAATGCAAAAATCAAGGCTCATATCTTTGATGATACAAGAATGCGTGAATTTGGGTTCACCGACTATGCAAAAGACCGATGGTATTTCTGCCGTGGAATTAATTTCAAGGATGTTAAGAAAAAGAGAGACTTGAAAAATATTGACATCTCGTTTTCTGTTACGATACCCAAAGACGGAAGCGATATCCGGATTGATGTTCTTGACGAATGGTTCTGCCAGCCGTATGACTACCAGTATATCCTGGAAAAAGACCCTGGACACAAAATTGCAAATATTGTAAAAGAACAGGTGGAATACTGGATGGAAAAGCTGCAGGAAGCAGGAGTGTTGGAGGGACATATTAAAGGAGAGTATATCTAAAAATAGTTGGAAGGAGTCAGTACGGCATAGCCGGGCTGGCTCCTTCTTTTAAGCAATATTTCTCACATCTGCCTCTATGATGTTAAATCTTTTAAATTCAGGTATTGCGTTTTCTTCTGCTTTACTCAATGCCGAAGCGTCGACAAGAGATAGGGCAATAACACTGTTTGGAAAAACTGGTTTTTTTAACCTGCATGCCCTGATATCATCATAATTTGTGCAAACCGGAAGTCCATTCTCTCTCGATAAATAATCTAACATGGCCAGCAAATACAATGCTTCCGGATACAATCTCTTATTATACAAATCTCTTATCTTGTTCTCTTTTAATGTATTGATGATAAATTGTAAGTCGCCAAGGTTTTTTACCTCATGACATACTGTACTTTTATATACATCAAACGAATATAGCTGCCCATTTTCTGTAGATAGTTCAAGTAAGAATTCCATTGAAATATCTAATGCCTTTGAAAGTCTGTAAACTGTTTCTGCAGAACACTTTGCTAAGTTTGATTTTCCACTGCAAATATCAGCAATTGTGCTTTGCGGAACTCCGCTCATCTTGCTTAATCTATATTTTGTCATATGTCTTTGTTTTAATAAGTCTATAAAATACATAATATTCACCATCCTTATATCTAATATTTATTGTAACGGTATGCCGTTGTATTTGTCAAGAATTGCGTTTTCACCGAAAAAATCCATTTTCGCTTTTTCCAAAATCCCTCATATTAAAAATGTAAAAATATTTCAAAAAACACAAAGAAAGGAAGAAAAATATGAATAATATATCTTTTCAGGATGGGGTAGTTTTCTACGAATGTTCAGCCAATGAGCTGATTGACGTTGAAATTGAAGATTACGTTGATGAGTTAGTTTTCGGAGAAAAAATGCATGACACTGTATACAATCTTCTTAACGTAAACAAATCATTCCCACAGATTAGAACAATCGTAATTGAAGAAGGAGTTGACAAAATCCAAATCTGGAATAGAACATTTCCAAATGTTAAGAAAGTGATATCTTACAACAAGAAATTTCTGTCCGGAAACGTTCTTAAAGGGCTCGGAAATTCTGCCGGCAATGAAGTTTTTCTCTTTAATTCATTTGTTAAAGAAGAAGGTGCGGTAGTTGATTTAAGTGACGTCTCATGTATTGAAAGCCACGCTTTTGAAGATTGCAAATCCGGAAATATCATTAATGACGATGATGTCGTTAATTTTTGCTATGACGCATTTAAAGATTTTCATGGCATTGCCAACCTTCCGAGACTGGATGGCGGAGGACATGTCCTCGGACATATCCTGATGGATTATCAGTATGATATACCTGATTATATTAAGGCTATCAGTAATGCCGCTGATTTTTCAGGCAAAGCTATAAGGATTTCGGATGCTTCACTGTTGTATAACATCAAGACCGCTTATGCACCATCAAAAATTGAGCTTAGGGGAGACAAGTTTAATATCATTGAAATTATCAATGTCATGAGAAATTTCAGACTTGAATCGCTTGAAATATTGGACGATAACCCATACCTCAAAACAATTGATGGCATCTTATATACGAAAGATATGAGGATGCTTATCAAGTGTTCAAAAAATAAGAGCGGACGTGTTAAAATTCCTGATGGAGTGGAAGAAATAAGAGAAGATGCTTTTGCGTACTCCAACATATCTGAAGTTATCATGCCGGATTCAGTCAAATACATCGGTGAAAGGGTATTCTATGGATGTTGTAAGCTTGCACATATAAGATACAGCAAGAACCTTACGTATATTCCGAAGGAAGCATTTTCCGGATGTAATTTCCTGGATTTGTCTCATTTGTTTGATAATGTCAAAAACATCGGAAGCCGTGTAGCAATGATATCCGGTCTGATTAACATACCTGACGGAGTTGAAAATATCGCAGAAGAAGCATTCTGTTTTAAGAATAAAGACGAAGATTCTGTAATAATTCCCCCATCGGTAAAAACAGTTGGGCTCAGGAGCTTTTACGGAGCAAAAAATATAACCGTCACAACCAAAAACGGAATTCTGCCAAAAGGATTTTTCAAGGCGATTGGCTACCAGGTCTACAGTAATAATTCGTATTCAGCAATATCTGTAACCGTAGACGGCAAAACTTGCATGATTCCTCCAGATGGGGAAAATGCCCTTGATACGTATTTTGAGTTTTATCCGTTCGACCCGGAAATCATATATCAGCATTACGCCGACCTGGAAACCGAAACCAGAGGAGATTTCATGGCTTTTGTGTATTTCAACAGTAAAAATATAAGAGAAAGAGAAGCTGCAAAAAAAGGCTTAAGAAAAAATTCGAAAGAATATATTAGCAGACTTTATTTCTACAGCAAACATCATCCCGAAGATTGGGAGAATAAGGAAAAGCTTATTAAATTTCTGTCTTACGGATTTGCGTCAGAAGAAGCAATCAAAAATCTTATTTGTATGATGGAAGAAGATAAGGACACTACTTTAATGGCATATGCGATAGATGCGTTGAAATATTATGATATGAATAATGACTTTTATATTTAGCATATTATTTGCCGCCGGAGTTTCCGGCGGCTTTTTACTGCTCGACTTTTCAGTTGACTAAATTAGCCGTCGCATGATTGTTACTTTAGCCATGAGTTAGACAGCTCTGTTTTTTAAGTACACAAAAGATATCGCTTACGACTTGTTGATTTCTCTACGTTTTGGCGTAGAGAAATTTTTATTTCCATTAAAATTTTTTCGCAAAAAATCGTCTCGTTTTTATTTTTTTCGGCATATTAAATATGCAAGAAATTTAACAGAGAATGGGAAATCCACGGCCGACAAAAAAGTCGTCTGCGGGTCAAATGTTCAGGTTTTAACTTCGCACGCGGGTCTGAAGCTCCGTTCTCCCCGTTCATGCACTACACTCAGCCTTGCGGCTTCGTTTGTCAGCGGCAAAAGCCGCTTGGTTACGAGCGCGAAGCGCGAGTTATCAAATACAAATTTTTACAAAAGGAGGTGCCTTGCATGGAAATCACTTCAAGCTATCAAGTAGAAATCTTATTAAATGCAGATATGAAAAGCACAGTGCAGATTTACCGCAGGGCACTTGCTTTCGTTATTGATGTATGCAATAAAGAGCTTTAGCATATTAAATATGTGGATGAGAGATTAGAAAGACATTTGTGCAATTTGCACAACGAGGTGTTTGAGGCGGCTGAAAGCCGCATAAATACTGAGTGTTCCCTCATTATATGTGAGGGTATATCGCCTACGCCGATTCCCACATTTTCGCTTGCGTCGTTCCCTCATTATATGTGAGGGTATATCGCGTCCCCGGATATAAAAGCGGCAATCGGTCATGTTCCCTCATTATATGTGAGGGTATATCACTCGTATCCTTCATTTATTGTCTCTCCATCGGGTTCCCTCATTATATGTGAGGGTATATCGATTACGAGGAGTGAGGATAGGGGCAGAGTTTAGTTCCCTCATTATATGTGAGGGTATATCCGTCCTCTTTTTTTGGTTCAACTGTATTTAACGGTTCCCTCATTATATGTGAGGGTATATCTTACAGCATTGCCAGCTTTATCGTGACCAATCCGTTCCCTCATTATGTGTGAGGGTATATCGGTTATACACAGCGCAATTCATTTTGTTTCCGAGTTCCCTCATTATATGTGAGGGTATATCACCCCGCGAGGAAATGCGGGCGAGGAGATGACTGTTCCCTCATTATACGTGAGGGTATATCGGCGCTGATACTGAATTGTATGCAGATGTATCTGTTCCCTCATTATATGTGAGGGTATATCGAAATCGGCAATGGCATCCTTCAGGCATCAAAAAATATAAATGTAGTTGACGATAGTATCCCGCAAATTGCCTAAAAGGAGGTGAGAAAAATGAGTGGAGACACCGAATTCTGAAACACAACAACGCCACATACACAATACACAACATTTACAGCCCGGCAATTCTTTTGCCGGGCTTATTTTTACGTTTTTCGCTATTTCAAAAATCCCGCATATTAAAATCGTAAAAATATATTTAAAACTAAAACAAAGAAAAGGAGACTTAAAAAATGAGTAAAAGCAAATGGATTTACAAAAACCTCAAAAATCCGGAATTCAACGTACTTGCAGAAAAGTTTGGTGTACATCCGGCCATCATTAAGATTCTCGCTGACCGTGGTGTGCAGGGAGAGGACGCTGTAAGGGAATACCTGGAAGCAGATATTGCAACCGTTTCTGATGGTTCTGAATTGACTGATATGCAGCGTGGCGTTGATGTTATCTACGACGCAGTGAAAGCAGGAAAATACATCAGAATCATGGGCGACTATGACGTGGATGGCGTGACCAGTACATATATCCTCTACAAAGGTCTGACCGGACTTGGTGCCAAATGCGATAAGTTTATCCCGCATAGAATCACCGACGGTTATGGCCTCCATGAACCGGCAATCCGTGACGCATATGAAGCTGGCGTGCAGGTGATTCTGACCTGTGATAATGGTATTGCAGCTGCGAATGAAATTAAGCTGGCAAAAGAACTTGGAATGACAGTGGTAGTCACAGACCATCACGAAGTTCCTTATGAAATAAGGAACTTCTGTCCGACAGAAGACAACGAAGAAGCGAATGCTTCTGAGGAGAATGACGGAGGTCATGAGGTTCCTTACGAAACACCAACCGAACCCGGAGATAATGAAGGCGCTCGCCACTACATCATCCCTGACGCCGACGCGGTCATTGACCCGAAACGTCCTGAAGATGACGGCGTTTTCAAAGAAATTTGCGGCGCTGTTGTTGCCTGGAAATTTATGTGGTGCCTGTATCAAAAATTCGGAAAAATTGATGAATTCAACAATTCCGATTTTCTGGAAGTCGCATCACTCGGCACTGTCTGCGATGTAATGGAATTACAGCATGATAATCGTGCAATCGTTAAAGAAGGGCTTAAAAAAATGCAGAACACTTCAAATATTGGCCTGCAGGCGCTGCTTGAAGTTCTTGGACTGAGAGACAAAGCTCTGACTTCTTACGATTATGGTTTCAAAATCGGCCCATGTATTAATGCCGAAGGCAGACTTGATACCGCAAATGAGGCCTTTGACCTGTTGGTTGAGACTGATTATCAGAAAGCGCTCGAAAAAGCCGCTCAGATGCGAGACCTGAACGTAGAACGTCAGGAACTCACAAAACAGGGTATGGAGGAGGCTTTCAAAATCATTAATGCAGAAATGCAGAATGATAAGGTTTTGGTTGTCTACCTCCCGGAAGTACATGAGAGCATCGCCGGCATTATCGCCGGCAAAGTCCGTGAGAAATACTGTAAACCTGCTTTCGTCCTTACAAAAGGCGACGGTGATTTTCTGAAGGGCTCTGGCCGCTCCATTGAAGCATACAGCATGTATAACAAAATGGTTGAGGTCAAGGATTTGATGCTTGGTTTCGGCGGTCATCCACTGGCAGCCGGATTATCTTTGAAAGAAGAGAATCTGGAAAAATTCCGTCAGGAACTTAATGCCCGCAGTGGTCTGACTGATGCGGATTTTATCCCGAAGGTTATGATTGACGTAATTCTGCCGGTTGACTTCCTGACACAAAGCTTCATCAAACAGCTTGAAATTCTGGAGCCATTCGGCAAAGGGAATGAAAAGCCAGTTTTCGCCCAGAGCAATGTTAGGGCAACCCGTGCTGAGATTATCGGCAAAAACAAAAACGTGTTGAAAATCACATTCAACAGCCGAAACTGCAAAAGCGGTGTATGCTTCCATGACATTGAAGCGAAAGAGCAGCTTTTGAATCAGAATGGAAAACTGTATGACTTCAAGATGCTGTATTACCCGACACTCAATGAGTGGAATGGTGTGACCAGCATTCAAGCGAATATTCAGGATATCTGTTAATTTTGGATTGATACCGGCGGCTTCGCCGCCGGAGAAAGGAAAAAATAATGAGAAAAGAAACAAAAACTACTGAACTTGCAAACACTGATAGAAAATGCCAGGACTGCAAACTACTTCCATTTTTGGTTGAGTTTTTCTTTGGAGTGGAGGTAATCTTTGCAATACGTTTACGCGCTACCTGGATGGTTGATTACAAAAACAGTAACGGAGACATATACAGCGTGTATTGGCAGTTCAGCCTGAAAGACCCTTGGCTGCTTCCTAAATATGACCCTAATTTTTGTAGTGGCCCACTATATGGATGGTTGTTTTTCTACTTTGGAAAAAAGAGAGAAAAATAAATTTTCTAAAAGAGAAAGGTGGAAAAATATGATTATGAATCCTAAAATCGGAGATTACATATGGTTTATCTGTCGATGGACAGATTTGCCTGTTCTCGGACAGGTAACAAGCCTAAAAATAGACCCTGCAAATAAGAACTTTCCATATGAAAGACCTTACGCAGAGGTTGATTGGTATAATGGAGAAAATCCATCAGAGCCAGGCTTCTGGTGCGGCAGTACATCTGTATTGCTAAAAGACTTATATGAAACAAAACAGGAATTGCTTGATTCCATTAAATTCTCCACAACTCGATAACAATATGCCGGCAGAAAATGCCGGCATTTTTTTCTGAAGATTTTGCATATTATATATGCAACACAAAAAATAAATAAAAGAGGTGAGAAATATGAAAAAGACTGTATCTCTGACATCAACAATCCTGATGACTATTTATACAGCACTGGTAACCATCCTTAATCTCGGAATATTCGCCATTGCTGCAGTTTTCGGCCATCTGTCTGGCAGCAGCCTGACGAAGGGCTGGATGGTTGATGGCACTGACCTCGGCCCGCTTGCATCCGGTACCAGCGCTATTGCGTCAGCAATGATACTCGTGGTTGCTTTTGTATTGCTGATTCTTACAATCACGCTTATTGTTGCGACGGTATTGTCTTACAAATTTATCGGCAGCGGTAAGTTTAAGAATGATGCCTGGATGAAAATCGTAATCTTTGGAATCTCACTCCTTGGATTCGTGTTCACAACAAACAGCTATGGGTTTATGGCGTTTTGTGAAGCTGTATTCCTGGCTATACCGATAGGACTGTCTGTTGTTGTTCTTTGCGATGACAGTGATGACAACGAAGAAGAGCCAAAAGCAATAAAAGAAGCTGAAAAAGAAACCACAAAAAAGCCAGAAGCAAATGGTGAAAAAGAAGAAGAAAAAGAATCAGAAATCTAATTGCAGGTAATTTTAAAAAAACAGCGAAAAATTCGCTGTTTTTTTGCATATTAAGTACGTAGCAAAACAACAAAAAAAAGAGGAAAGAAACATTGAACTTTTATTATGCGATAAGTTTGTCATATTAAAACTTGTAATAGTAATTTGTTTACGCCGTATTATCAGCGAGAAAGAGAGGAAAATATGAAGATAACAATGACACCCAGTTCACGTTGTTTAAACGTGAACTGTGAAATGGTAGAGGCATTTGAGGCAGTATTGCCTCAGTCTATTTTGGCGAAACTAGAGCCTTTTAGTTTTGCCATATGCTGTGAGGACGGTGGATACGCCATCTGTTTACAGAGCTTTAAAGCTCTTTCAGATGACGTATATGATGGTCCGTTGACAAAATATATAGACAAAAGCAACTGGTTTGGTTTTGTCGACGACGTAAAGTCCAAGCCTGAATATAAGACTAGACTGGCAGAGTTACATGTCCCGGCAGCTATAGCTCCAGCGATTGAACTTCTGGAGCTCGACTATAACGAGCATGGCATCGATGAGTTCATTCGTTTTGATGCAATGTATTATATTCCACTGCATGATACAACAATTCCGTCAATAATCAAAGCAGCAAAAATCTTTGCAGGCTATAGCGATTGATAGAATTGGCCATCTACCAGAAAGGAGGTTGTTTTAGAGGAGAGCCAAGAATGACTCGCCTCTTCTTTTTTGTGTTCTATAACGATGATGCGACTCCGGCAAAGCCGGGGAGTTATTAAAAGCCTAAAAAAATTCCAAAAAGAATCTCTTTTCTCTAAAATTCAGCATATTGCATATATATAGAGAGAAACAAAACAACTTGCTAAAATTTACGAGAAGACTTTGCAGATGGACTGCGAAGGCTGACGCTGGACAGGGAGAGGTATGAAGCGAGATATAACTGAACAGCAATTTTCCCACATGGTATTTTTTCTGCATACTATTTTTGCAAATAAAAATTTCACACAAAGAAAAGGAAAAATACTATGAAAAACAATAAAAATCTCAATCCACTCAATGACCCGGAAGTTGCAAAAATGCTTACAATGTCTCCAGAAGACCAGCTGTGGAGCTTTTTGGATGATTGCGTTCCATATGACGGAAAAGATGCCGTTCTTGTAATGATGGGCGATTTTGATGTTGAAAGCAAAAATGAAGACGGAAATATCACGATTAACGGCGTGCCGTACTGTGCGATGATAACAGACCTGATTTTCGAAAAGAGCGAAGAAGAACTGTTGTCAATGTCCCTGACAAAGCCATACGAAAAGTATTTCGCAATTCAGAAAGAGTGCTACAGACCGTATTTTACCGAATGCTGCATTCTTGATGATTACAATGACCTGACGGAAGAGCAGCAGGATTTTCTGGATGAACTCGAGACAGGCAGCGTCTGGGCTGTATCATTAAATAAGCCAGAAGATATTGTTTCAGTAAGAGTCGCAATTTCTTTTGTGGGATGCGGACGCGATATCCGCAAAGAAGGATGGCTAATCCATATTGCTTATTCTAATCAAGGTTGATGCTATTGAGCCGCGCAAAGCGCGGCTTTTTCTTTTTCCCTGAAAAATCCGGCATATTGTATGTATAAAATACAACAGAAACCGAAAGGAGAAAAAAATATGAGTAAATTAAACACAGAAGAATTATTGACAAAAGACAAAAACGAAAGAATGTGGTTCTTCCTGAGGGGGTGCATCCCAACCGAAAGAACGAATGCGATTTTTGTAATGCTTAGCAACATCAGCCCGGATTTTGTTAACGATAATGGAGATATTGTTGTCCCAGGAATTCCGGCCTGCGCGATGCTGGTAGATTTAGTGTATGTTAAAAGCGAGGAGGAACTGATTGGGCTTGGTATGCCTGCAAAGTACCTGGAAGGTATGCAGATTATCAAGGACAGTCTGGAGCAGTACACTACTGAATGCTACATCACCGAAAAATATGATGAGATGACAGACGGACAGAAGCAGCTTTTAAAAAACATCAACGAAACCGAAAATTGCCTGCTGACTTTACGGCAGCCGAAAGATGGAATTGCCGCCGTGTTCCACTTTGTCGGATGCGGTAAGGATATCAAACAGAAGGTATGGCTGGCTGATTCAACACTGTAAGAATGTAAAAAAAGGAAGGGAGAAAGCGAAGATGACGGTTTTGTATAATTTTTTAGACAGATTCAACGAGATTTTTGGCGAGAAAGCTGAATACGAAATTAAGTCCATGCTGGACGATACTATTACCGTAAAGATGATATACAAACGGGCGCTGCCGCCGGTTCAGTTTCAGCCTGACATCCCAAACCCGTTCGACAATATCGTAATGGAAGGGATTGGCTTCCCTGATGTATATGACCGATACGCAACAGCTGAAGTTAAGGTTGAATGCTACGGCGATGGAAAGGTTAACTTTTCAGCTAAGATTGGCGACCCGTCATTCCCGGAAGCCCTGGTAAGCGATAAGCGGTTGAAAAGATTTTTGGACGCGAAAGCTAAATTTTGCGGCGAGCTTCAGCAGAATGCTGACAGCTTTGGCGTGTATGTAGACGTTGATGCTGATTTTGCCCGTAAGGCAATTGAAGCTGGAAGGGAACAGGTACGAAAACTGCAATATATGATTGCGACACACGCCGACCTGGATTCTCTGAAGTATGCTTCGCGGCATATGCTGGCAACATGCGAAACGTTGGAGATACTGAAAAAAGAATACGCCTGATATTTGCACCACGTTTTTTGCGTGGTGCTTTTTTTGCAGCGAAAAATCCTGCATATTGGATATGTAAAAACAAAAAGAAAGGAGCAAAAAAAAATGCAGACAATATTAGACTTAAAAAAAGCGTTTATCGATTCCGGATGGTGGAATATCAATGAAAGAATCAGCTCTGACGGCTGGGGAAATGGAAAAATCGGGTACACAATCTGTATTCGGCGCCATGACTGGCACGGAAAAGATGCCTTTTCACTGACAGGATGGGGCGTCAAGCTGCACGCATCGTGTGATGATGCATTTAATGAAGCTAAGGTTATTGAAACTCTCGAGAAGCTGAAAGAACTGGCTGACACCGCATGGAAGGAGTTTCCGGAAAGCATTCCTGTGCAAAACGCATTCGGCGAACTTGTGGAAGAAGTGATGATTAAGCCGTTTGCGGAAGGAAAAGATGTGTAAGGAGGGACAAGTATGGCCTGGAAAGCTGAATGTAACCGCCGAAAATGGTACTGTATCCTTGGATGGGACGCGGTTTCCTGGTTTTCGGAATACAGTTACAACGAATGGCGCCGGTCGTTAACCCCGGAGCAGATTCGGAAACTGGAAGAATACGAAAGGAAGCAAAAAGAGAAAAGAGAAAAAGACTTGGAAAATGCTTTTGCTGCAATGTTGACAATGTGCAGCTACATCTGGAAGCGTATGTGAACGAAAGCCAGATAGCTGGTAAAGAAAGGAGTAAGATATGAGTACTTTTGAAACAATTTACATAATCGGTCATACAATCGGAAGCTTCTTATTGCTGATGGTTCAGTTTTTGGTCGTTAAAAACTACGTTGTACCATTTGCCAAGAAAGTATATCACTTTGTTATAAATGATTACGAAGAGTTCAAACAATGGCAGGCTACAAAACGTCAGAAAGGAGAAGACAAAAATGATTAAAAAAGATATCTTATCAACCCCAAAACACGGATGGTGCAATTTCCATCTTGCAGACAAAGAGAAGGAATTCAATGCAGCGTTAAGCTATCTTACGGATGTGATGTACAACACCTTAAATATGTGTCTGACTTATCTTCAGACCGGTGCGGCTGCCGTGATGTACGACAGAGAGAGTGAAGGAACATTCCTTTTTGTTATGTCAGATTATGACGTCTATATTCTGGACGAAAACCTGCCTGGCGGTATGGTACATTTTGAAGACATGCGGGCAGAAGACATCTGCGAAAATATTCTTGACTGCTATTATGCTGATACTATCGGCTGGCTGAATTTCGCGAATATTGAACAAAGCGAAAAAGAATACGAAAAATACGAAAAAGAAGAGTCTGCTGTAGTTCATGCAGTGATAAAAGAAGTCAGAAGACTGCTGAACGAGAGGTCCGGAAGAAAAAGCAAATGGGCTGAAATCCGGTGTGATTTCTTTGATGACGAGGAAAAATGCTGGCTCGTGGATGCCTGGCGGACAGACGATGACAACGAAGAAAGTGAGGTAATCGCGAAAATTCATGAATCCGGAGAAGTTGTATATCTTGATGCGGAAGCAGAAGATGATGAGTATGCGAAAGAAGTGATTGGTGAAAACCTAAAAGATTTGGCCTGAAAATGCATTTTGCCCCGGAAAAAATCCGGGGCTTTTGTTTTGCTGAAAAAATCCGTTAAAAATTTGCGTATGCCGGAAAATCTGGTATAATATATACAAGAGATGAGGAAAAACAATCTCCTCGATACATAAGACGGATTCGCCGTCGAAATTCCTTTCTTTGTTAAAAAATCCTGTCGCTTGGATGTAATCCTTGCGGCGGGGTTTTTGTTTTTGTGGGAAAATGGCATATTAAATTCGAAACAAAATTTTTGCAGTTAAAAAATACTGTAGTGTTAAACAATGAAAGGGAAGAAAATATGAAAAATTTTTTAAGGAATATGGCATCATTAATTATTGCAGTTGCCATGAATATGGCAGCATTGATTATTGTAATTGCCATGAGTATGACAGCATTGATTATTGTAGTTGCCATGGTTGCAATTTTTATCGCAGGCGTATGGATGAACAGATGGTTCTTAATTAAGAAAGCCATTGCCATTCTGGCATACACTGCAATTGTCGGAATGGTTGGGATTCTGCTCCATTTGTCTAACAAAAAAGGTAAATAAGACGGCAAAGCCGTCTTTTTTTGTACAAAAAATCTTATTAAATACAGATACGCAAAGCACAGTACAAATCTACATGCAGTGCACTTGCTTTCGTTGTTGATGTATGCGATAAAGGATGAACTGATAAAAAATCCGACAAAAATTTGCGCCCGCCGGAAAATCTGGTATAATATATACAAG
>OLPV01000983.1_pt1 | contig 22518 bp, 16 predicted proteins | sample 1671961 | NCBI WGS metagenome assembly OLPV01 (sample SAMEA3136630, study PRJEB25190) | human gut metagenome | biome: human gut; feature: human-associated habitat; material: faeces | place: Austria | collected 2013
AGCCATGGCAGAGCTGCTGAAGGGTGCTCCCGTTGCCCGTGCCTTGACTGAGGAACTCGCTGCTCGCTGCGCCGCCCTGCGCGAACGGGGCATCGTGCCGACGCTGGCCATCGTTCGCGTGGGCGAGCGCGAGGACGATCTATCCTACGAGCGCGGTGCCCTCAAGCGCTGCGAGAAGGTTGGCATCGAGGTTCGCCGCGTATTGCTTCCCTCCGATGTTTCGCAGGATGAGCTGCTGGCGGCTATTAAGGACATCAATGCCGACCCCGCTGTTCACGGCTGTCTGATGTTTCGTCCGTTGCCCGCTGGGCTTGACGAGGATGCGCTCGCCGCGGCACTCGATCCCGCCAAGGATGTTGACTCTATGACGCCGGCCTCGCTGCTTACCACGCTTTCGGGGCGAGGCGAGGGCTTTGCTCCTTGCACGGCCGAGGCAGTGCTAGCGTTGCTGGACCATTACGGCGTTGAGCTGGACGGTGCCAAAGTCGCGGTCGTCGGTCGGTCGCTGGTGATTGGCCGTCCCGTCGCCGCCATGCTTACGGCTCGCAATGCCACAGTGACGACGTGCCATACGCATACGCGCGACTTGGCTGCCGAGTGCCGTTCTGCCGACATTGTTGTTGCCGCGGTTGGACGTGCGCGCACGATTGGCGCGGATGCGGTCCGCGAGGGCCAGACGATCGTCGATGTGGGCATCAACTGGGACGAGGCCGCCGGCAAGCTGGTCGGCGACGTCGATTTTGATGCTGCGGAGCCGATCGTTAACGCCATCACACCCGTGCCGGGCGGCGTGGGGGCTGTGACCACTGCGATTCTCGCCAAGCACGTGATCGAGGCGGCGGAGCGTGCATCGAAATAGGCGTTTTGGGCTGTTTGAGGGGTTAGCCATATACCACGTGGTCAAAAAACGCCAAATATGAGTACTGTTGCCAAGATAGTCACATATATTTTAGGTCATTTTGGCTCTCTATCGGTATTTATTATCGATAGAGAGCCTATTTTATTGGACCTATGAGGAATTACATTGTCCAGCTTTTGAACAAATGTAGATTATCGACATCTTTGTTCATAGAAATTGCTGTTACTAAATTGGTGACAGTACTCATATTTGGCATTTTTTGACCACAGGGGTTGCCGGGGCGGCGGTTTCGCCCTTTTTGCGCCGAAGCGATACACTGTTGCCGTTTGATTTCTTCGCTCAAGGAGGATGCGCATGCCCTGCACAACGATTTTGGTTGGTAAGAACGCGAGCTACGACGGGTCGACCCTGGTCGCCCGCAATGAGGACTCGTCCAACGGGGTGTTTGAGCCCAAGCGTATGCGTGTGGTACACCCCGACGAGCAGCCGCGTGTCTACACGAGTGTCCTGAGCCACCTGACCGTTGAGCTGCCCGACAACCCCATGCGCTACACGAGCGTCCCCGACGTCGTTCCCGGTCACGGCATTTGGGCCGAGGCCGGCTTCAACGAGCTCAATGTTGGCATGTCCGCAACCGAGACGCTCACCACCAACGAGCGCGTCCGCGGCGCCGATCCGCTCGTGGACCACGTGCCCGCCAAGGGCAACGAGGGCGAGGACGGCTATGTTCCGGCGCAGCCCGGCGGTCTGGGTGAGGAGGATATGGTGACCCTAGTGCTGCCGTACGCCAAGTCTGCCCGCGACGGCGTGCGCATTCTGGGCGACCTGCTCGAGCGCTACGGCACCTACGAGAACAACGGCATCGCCTTTAGTGACGTGGACGAGATCTGGTGGCTCGAGACCATCGGCGGCCACCACTGGATCGCCAAGCGCGTGCCCGACGACGCCTATGTGACCATGCCCAACCAGCTGGGTATCGACAGCTTTGACCTGGACGATGCCGAGGGCGCGCAGGTCGACCACATGTGCTCCGCCGACCTGCGCTCCTGGATGGCCGAGTGGCATCTGGACCTGACGTTGGGCGTCGAGGGCGACGGCCCGGCCGCGGTCTTTAACCCGCGCGAGGCCTTTGGCTCGCACAGCGACAGCGACCACGTCTACAACACGCCGCGCGCCTGGTACATGCAGCGCTGTCTCAACCCCAGCGATGTGTGGGACGGTCCCGAGGCCGACTACACGCCCGAGAGCGACGACATCCCCTGGAGCCGCGTGCCCGAGCGCAAGGTGACCATCGAGGACATCAAGTATGTGCTTTCGAGCCACTACCAGGGTACGGAGTACGACTGCTACGGCAGCAAGGGTACACCCGCCACACGCGGCGCCTATCGTCCTATCGGCATCAATCGCAACAGTCAGCTCGCCGTGCTGCAGCTGCGCCCCTATGCGCAGCCGGCGTATCGCGCCGTGCAGTGGATGGCGTTTGGCTCCAACTCGTTTAACGCGCTGGTTCCGCTGTACGCCAACGTCGAGACCATGCCCGAGTACTATGCCGACACGCAGGCTCGCGTGACGTCCGAGAATTTCTATTGGGCAAATCGCCTGATCGGTGCCTTGGCCGATGTTCGCTTCCATGAGTGCGGTCGCGCGGTCGAGGATTATCAGGAGAAGGTCGGCGGCATGGGTCACAAACAGATTCACGACGTTGACGCCGTCGTAGCCGCGCTGCCCGAGGCCGAGGTGCCCGCCGAGCTCGCCCGCGCCAACGAGGCCTTTGCCGAGCTCGTACGCGTGGAGACCGATGCTCTGTTGGGCAAGGTGCTCTACACCACGAGCTGCGCCATGAAGAACTCCTTCGCGATGAACGACAACGTGAGGTAAAGACAACCTTGCAACGAGCGAGCGGGGCAAACGCCGCCAAAGGCTTTGCCCCGCTCGATTCCTATCTTGGCGGTAAAACGATTTTGTGTCGTTCGCCCAATCTTGGGTACAAGAAGGCCAATGCAATTGTTCATGATTGGAGCCAACCATGGTTATGAAACTCGATCAGCTTGTTAACGGCGCCATCAACGTGGGCTTCGGCGCCGCCGCCGTTGCCGTTGAGGGCGGCAAGAAGGTTCTTGACGACCTCGGTACCAAGGGCGAGCAGGTCCGCAAGGATGCCGGCACCCCCGATATCGCCCGCAGCGTGTCCGACATGTTCGAGCAGGCGGGTGGCACCATCTCCGACCTGACCGAGCGCCTGGGCATGCAGGGCGAGACTGCGGCACAGCGCGTGCTCGACGAGCTCATCCTGGCCCGCGTCCGCGTTATGACCGGCCCCGAGCGCACGGCCTTCCTGGCCCATGTGCGCGACATCGTCGATTCGGTCGAGGACAACGTGACCTCGGTGCCCGTCGAGTCTGTTGAGCCCGACGACGCAGAGGACGCCGAAGAGGCCGAGTAGCAGCGCAGATGGCAGATTCCACCACCGATTACAACAATCTAGATCCCTTGGGCGACGAGACGGCGGTTGTCGATGAGGTCGAGGCCGCCGTCTCGGGCGCTCGCAAGAAGCCGCGCGCTGTCGATATGGTCCCCGAGGAGCCCGACGCGATGGCGCCGGACGAGGAATACCAGCTCACGCCGGCGGGCCGTCGCGAACGCATCGGGCAAATCGTTCGCCTGGTCAAAAAGTACCGCGTATGGGATAACCTCACGCCGGTGCGCCTACGCCGCCTGCTCGAAGAGCTCGGCCCCATGTTCGTCAAGATGGGGCAGATCCTGGCCAACCGCTCCGAGATCTTGCCGCAGCGGTTTTGCGACGAGCTGCGTCGCCTGCGCTCCGACGTAGAGCCGGTGCCGTATGAGGTAGTGCTCCGCTGTCTGGAAGAGGAGTACGGCCAGCGCTTGGGGCAGATGTTCGACGCGATCGACCCCAGCCCGCTCGGTAGCGCGTCGCTCGCGCAGGTACACCGTGCCCGCCTGGTGACCGGCGAGGATGTGGCCGTTAAGGTGCAGCGCCCCGGCGCGCAGCAGGTCATGGCGCAGGACATCGACATCATTCGCTCGGTGGTGCGCATCGTCTCAAAGTTCGTCAACACTGACCAGTTTGTTGACTTGCACGGCGTGGTCGAAGAGCTGTGGACCTCGTTTCGCGAGGAGACCAACTTTTTAGCCGAGGCCAAAAACCTCAACGATTTCTATGACTTTCACAAAAGCGTGCATGGCGTGACGTGCCCTAAATCCTATCTGGACCTGTGCACCGAGCACGTGGTGGTCATGGACTACATTGACGGCATCTCGATTGCCGATCCCGAGCGCCTGGTGGCCGAGGGCTATGACCTGGAAAAGATCGGCTCGGCGATTGTCGAGGACTATTCGACGCAGGTGCTCGACGACGGCTTTTTCCATGCCGACCCGCATGCGGGAAACATCATCCTCAAAGATGGCATCGTTTACTTTATTGACCTGGGCATGGTCGGGCGCATGTCGAGCCACGACCGCGGTATCGTCAAGGACATGATTTTCGCCGTGGCCGAGGGCGACGTGCCCAAGCTCAAGGATTCGCTTATGCGCTTTGCCGTGACGCGCGGCGACTCGGCCGAGCTCGACCATTCGGCCTTTTTGTCCGATCTGGACTTTATCGTCGCCGACTTTGCGGGTCTTGACCTTAAGGATCTTGATATCGGCGAGTTTTTGACCTCGCTGCTAAACCTGGCGCGCAAGAACGACGTTGAGCTGCCGAGCGTGGTGACGATGTTCGCGCGCGGCATGGTGACGCTCGAGGGTCTGCTGACCGAGTACATGCCCAACGTCAACATGATCCAGATCATCCAGACGCACATCAAAAACGAGAAGAGCGCCTATGCACGCGTCCGCGAAATGGGGCGCGATCTTGCCGCGAGCAGCTATCGCGCGGCAAAAGGCTCGCTCGAGGCGGCCGAGTATCTGGGCTTGGCGTCGCGCATGCTCACGCGCGGTCAGCTTAAGGTAAACACGCAGATCATGAGCAGCGATAAGGCGCTGCGACAGCTGGGTGGAATTATCGACCGCATGTCGATGGCAATTGTGATCGCTGGTCTGTTTATCGGTTCGTCGGTGGTGTACTACGCGCGCATCGAGCCGGTTGTGTTTGGTATCCCGGTCATTGGCTTTATGGGCTACGTGAGCGCGCTGGTGCTGGCGCTGATGCTGGGCCGCGAGATCTGGCGCAACAGCCACGGCGGCAAGCGGTAATGACCCCTGGGGGGGCAGAATAAAACGGATCATTTTGCCTTGCGTCGCGCCGGCGTGGGCTGGTCCGAACAAAACTATGCCGGTTTACGGGGCTGGAGTGCCGAACCTCGACCATGCCGGAATCCGTGCTTTTAAAACCGCAGGTAGATGAGTCGTTGGTTTTCGAAAATGGTTGATATGGTTGCGAAGTGCTGAATCAGCCCCGTAATCCGGCATAGTTTTGAAACGGGCTGTTCTTGCAAGGTCCGACGACAGTCCTTCCTATCGCAAACCATAGCTTTTACCTTGGGCTTCGCCTGTGTGCGGGGCCCTTTTGCGTGCTACCATACTGACAGTAATAATCGATGGCCTAGATGGTGGTGCGGAGACGCACGAATGCGCGGTTTTCCTGCGCGTTTGGGAGAATCGGGGTGCAAGTCCCCGGCTGTACCAGTAACCGTAATTCCTCTTGGCCCGGGATGGTCACGCCGCAGATCGGACGGCGCGCCCGGGTCGGTAAGGTTAAGTCGGATCGCCTCCCATCTTGCACGCGACCGTGGCGCATGCCGCCGGTACGCGTTGGGCTCTGGAGGGAAGGGGGACCCCGATGGGGGTACTCGAGCGCAATGTTCGCGATGACGTGGTGCAGCCGCTGGGCAATGCTCCAAGTGCAGACAATGGGGGACAAATGGATATGTTTGAGGACGAGCGTGAGCGCGCCTCGTTGCATCGCCGTGGCGCGATTGCACGCGGTGTAGCCAAGCGCGGCCTGGTGGCATTCCTGGCCTTCGCGATGGCCTTTAGCACCACACCGGCTCAGCTGTGGGCCGAGGGCGCCGAGGGCATTGCCGAGGCTGTGGCTCAGGCTGCGACGTTGAGTGAGGGCGCGGGGGCCGCGGACGGTGCTGCCGACGGTGTCGTTTCTGAAACCGGCTCTAACGCGAGCGATGCGTCGGCCAACGATGGCACTTCGACGAATGACGCAGATAGTAACGGCGTAGCGTCGGACGATTCTGCCGCAGTCGAGGCTTCTACTACTTCGCCGGATTCATCCGAACAGAACGTCAAAAGCGTTGCAGCCGCTTCCGATGAGGCTGAATCTCAGCCTACCGAAGCCGCAAGCCAAGAGGTCTCGGCCACGTGCTCCGTCGTCGGCACCGACGCCAAGGGCGCCCAGCAGACCTGGGCCGCCGCCCAGCAGATCACGCTGAAGGAGGGCTCGACCGCGGCCGACCTCTCCGAGCAGCTCTTCAAGCGGGCCGGCCTCAAGGCCGACTACGACCCCAACGGCCCCTGGGGCTGGGCGCTCAACACGATCACGTCGCCTTTCGATAAGGACCGCAAGCTCGGCTACGACTCGGCGACCGGCGCGTACTGGCAGCTGTTCGTCAACGGCAGCGCCTCCGAGGTCGGCGCGGGCGGCTACACGCTCAAGGACGGCGACTCCGTCGTCTGGTGCTACTCGAAGTACGGCGACCCCGCGCCTGTCGCTCAGGTCTCGGCCACGTGCTCCGTCGTCGGCACCGACGCCAAGGGCGCCCAGCAGACCTGGGCCGCCGCCCAGCAGATCACGCTGAAGGAGGGCTCGACCGCGGCCGACCTCTCCGAGCAGCTCTTCAAGCGGGCCGGCCTCAAGGCCGACTACGACCCCAACGGCCCCTGGGGCTGGGCGCTCAACACGATCACGTCGCCTTTCGATAAGGACCGCAAGCTCGGCTACGACTCGGCGACCGGCGCGTACTGGCAGCTGTTCGTCAACGGCAGCGCCTCCGAGGTCGGCGCGGGCGGCTACACGCTCAAGGACGGCGACTCCGTCGTCTGGTGCTACTCGAAGTACGGCGACCCCGCGCCCGAGCAGGTTTCCGTCACGATGGAGATTATTGGCAAAAAGGCCGAGATAGCTCAGCGTTGGACGAGCCCTTCGACCCAGGTGTTTGCTAAGGGCACGTCGATTAAGGATGCCTCTGCTGCTTACTTCGATGCCCTTGGCATAAAGTCAAAAATGTACGACCAATTTGGCTATTGGGGCGTCTATAGTCTCGTATCTCCGCTTGATGGCACCGAGCTGTCGGGTGCATGGTCGTTCTTTGTCAACGGCGTTCCTGGGTCTCAGCTCGATAGCGATTACGTGCTCAAGTCTGGCGACAAAATCGTCTGGGCTTTTGCTCCCGGCGATACTGTGCCCGGCGTCGACAGCGTTGTTGTTGACCCGGGTGCCGCACGTCCTAACTGGGATAGCGATTGGCCTGGTTATACGAGCGCCGACAAAGTAACTGACGCTCCTGTGCCCACGAAGGACGCTGAGGCAAAATGGGTGAGCGAGCTCAAGGGCTCGAACGAATGGAGCAAGGGTATTTCCGACCCGTTGCTGGTCGGTGACTACCTCTACGTGGCAGTTGGTTCCAAGCTGCTCAAGAAGAATGTCGACACGGGTGAGACCGTTGCCGAATCGCCTTTGGCGGCAAAGATCGATTCGACCTCGCGTATGGTATACACCGGCGGCGTGATACTCGTGCCGCTTTCGAGCGGTCGCCTGCAGGCGCTGACGGTTGATGCTCTGGCGACGGTTTGGGTAACCGATGGGTTGCCTGCTGGCCCCGATGGTGCTCAGCAGTCACTTGCGTCCATTACGGTTCGTGACAGCTTTGCCTACTTTGGTACGGCGTCGGCCGGCTGGTCCGACTCGAGCGACGGCTACCTGCTCTGCGTGCGCATCTCCGATGGCAAGGTTATGTGGCAGCATAAGAACGAGAACAGCAAGGGCTACTACTGGGCCGGCTTGGCGTTCTCGGGCAATTATGGGGTCATCGCAGATGATTCCGGTACGGTGAGCACGGTCGATCCCGAAACTGGAAAGACCGTTGCGTCGCTCAAGATTGCCGACCGCGTGCGCACAACCGTGCTGGTCGATGGGTCGATCGCTTATGTCGTGAGCGCCGATGGCGTTTTGCATAAGCTTTTGGTTGGAACGGACGGAGCGCTGTCGGAGCTTGGCAAGGTGGCGTTTGGTAGCAGCTCGACCTCGACGCCGGTGCTGGCCAACGGCAAGATTGTGGTCGGAGGCGCATCGACTGAATCCTTTATGGGCGGTTATCAGAACAAGTACACGTATCACTACGGTCAGCTTGCAGTGATTGATGCCGAGACGCTTGCCGTGGACTATTCCATTTGCAAGGCGGACGGTAGCTATATTCGTCAGGGGGCTTCGGGCGGCGGTGATGTAAAGTCGCAGCCGGTCGTTTCTGTCCAGAATGGCGAGACGTACGTCTACTTTACGTCTAACAACAACCCGGGCGGCATCTATCGCTACCGTATGGGCGATGACGAGGCCGAGCTGCTTTATACGCCCGCGGCGGGCGATCAGCAGTACTGCATGGCTTCTATTTCGGTCGGATCCGATGGCTCACTCTACTATGTCAATGACTCGGGCAAGCTGTTTGCAGTCAAGGGCAATGGCCAAAGGGTCAACCGCTATACCGTGACGTTCGACGCCAACGGTAAGGATGCGGCGATGCCCGATTCTCAACGCGTGAAGGAAGGCAAGGCGGCGACGGAGCCCTCGACCAAGCCGCAGAGCAAGGGCTACACCTTCGCTGGCTGGTATACCGATGAGGCTTGCACGCAGGCGTATGACTTCGGTACGCCGGTGACGGCCGATCTGACGTTGTATGCCATGTGGACCAAGAACGCCGTTAACCCTGGCGGCATTGGCGGTTCTGGTTCCAATGGCGGCAATGGTGGCGCTGGTAACGGTTCCGGTGCTGGCACGGGCGCTGGCACGGGTTCCGGCTCCGGCACGAAGGGCCAGCAGGCTGGCGGCGCTGTCGCCCCGGGTCATAAGCCGACGACCAAGACGACGGTGTCGACCAAGACCGAGACCAAGGACAACAAGTCCGACAAGAAGGACTCCGATAAGTCCGATAGGAAGGACGAGAAGAAGTCTGACAAGAAGGGCAGCAAGTCCGACAAGAAGTCCGATTCCAAGTCCGATACGGGTGCTGCTTCCACGACCACTGCTAAGAAGTCCTCTAGTGCTTCCGAGCAGGAGAATGGCACCAATCCGCTTGCCATCGTCGGCGTTGCGGCTGGCGTGATCGGTCTTGCCGTCATCGGCGTGTTCGTATTCACCAAGCGTCGGTAGGTGAGGGCTGTGTCCAATAAGCCTCAGGACGCCGAGTCCAAGCAGTCCGACTCGTCGTTCATCCAGCTCGACGATGCAAAGCAAAAGGGCGCCGCTTCGGCGGCGTCCGCCCCTCGGCGCAAGACGCTGCTTGGGGCTCTGACGGCCGTCTGCATCGTGTTGATTGTCGTCTCGCTGGGCTTTGTTCACCCTTCCGCCAGCGGTGCCTGGTCCATCGATTGGATTGTCGAGACCGTGACGGGGGAGAGCGTCGTTGCTAAGGATGCGTCGGTTTCCGGCTCGACTACCGCTTCGGGTAAGACTGGAGTCAAGGGCTCAAAATCTTCGGACAATGCGAAGGACGGGTCGAAGGATTCGGATGAATCTGATTCCAAGGACAAGTCTGAATCTTCGGACAAAAAGTCAGACAAGGGCTCGAAGGAGAAGAAGTCCGAAGACAAGGGCGGCAAGAAGTCAGGGGACAAATCGGGTTCGCAGAATTCTGATTCCACTGGCGGATCGAGTTCTTCTGACGGCTCTTCTTCGGGCGGTGGCTCGGCGTCTGGCGGTGGGTTTGCATCCAACAGTGGCGGCGCCTCTGCGGGCAATCAGGACGGCTCGCAGCAGTCTGGTTATGTCACAGTGACGGTCTCGGTTACGTCGAGCGCCGTGGGCAATCCTGTGTCTTCTGGAGGCACCTTCACCTTTAACGAGGGCGCTACGGTCTACGATGCCCTGTGCGCTCTGGGGCTTTCTGTCAATGCGCACGGCTCGTCATACGGCACGTATGTCGCCGCGATTGGTGGTCTGGCCGAGAAACAGTACGGCGGCACGAGCGGCTGGATGTACTCCGTCAACGGCACAACGCCCATGACGGCCTGCAGCAACTACGTTCTCTCAAACGGCGACAACGTAGTCTGGTATTACGTAATAGGCTAGAGGCCTCGACATAGCGCGCCAGACGGGCGGTTCGGACAAACACCCGGGCCGCCCGTTTTTATGCGAATGGGACGTCGTTTCCCAATCGAGGTTCAACCGGAAAATGCATCCCGCTCTGTAGGCGAATTCCGCGACACAGTTTCCGCATCAGCATCCATTGGGAAAGCCCATCCCGTTCTAGACATCGATAACGGGATGGGCTTTCCGTTTCGGCATCCGCGGGAAACTGCGTCCCGGAATCCCCGCTCAGACCGGGATACAGTTTCCCGATGGGGCGGGTTTCGGAAAGCGTGTCCCGCTCTGAGGGCTCATTCCGGGATAGACTTTCCGCATGGGGGCTCATCCGGAAGCTGCGTCCCGTTCTGCTGACTGATTCCGGGACGCAGTTTCCGCTAGGACGGCATTGCGGAAGCTGCATCCCATTCTGAGGCTGCAATCTGGGATGCACTTTCCGGAACGGCGCTCATGGAGAAACCGCGTCCCATTCATGCACTGTAGCCCGCCTCGTACGCTTTCCTCGGCAGGCTCTGTAAACAAAAAGTCGGTTGGAACGTGAATTCCAACCGGCTGCGAAGCGAGATTATGTTGGGCCGTCTACGACTGCGCGCCTTCGAGGAAGAAGCGGCGGCTAAAGTAGTTGTACCAGGTGACCAGGAACGTGGCGATGGCCTTCATGGCCTGGTAACCGATGCTCAAAAACGTGACGCCCACAAACATGTACAGGTCGTTGAGGCCCAAACCAATCACCGACAGGATGGTGAAGATCGTGAACTCGCGCTTGCGGCTCATGCCCTCGCGATGGTCGAACACGTACTTCATGCTGAGCCAGTAGTTGACCACGACGGACGTGATAAACGAGATCGTGGTGCTCATCAAAAAATCGAGGTGGAACAGCTCGACGAGCGCAATGAGCATCCCCCAGTCGATGCCAAAGGAGATAAGACCCACGACAGCGAACTTGAGGAATTGCTTAGTATGAGGTTGTGCCAGTGCCTTGCGCACGTAATCACATCCAATGCGTTGACGAATCGAGCAGAGGATACTTTAGAGCTTTTGCAGGGGAAACGTAAGGGCTTTGCCAAGAACTATACGAACTCGCCAAATTTGCAAGAGACAATCCGCAGACGTCGCAAATCCTTCCGTAAACGAGCGAGGCCCACGAATAACGCAGCGCTCGACGTACGTCGTCCGTGGGCCTCGTAGTGATAGGAGGAGGTCGAGCTACTTAGTCTCCTCGCCCTCCAGGAAGATCTTTCGGGTCACAAAGTTGTAGACCATAACAAGCGCGGTGGCGCAAATCTTGGCGATATTGGCCTCGAGCCCCAGGCCGGCGTTGAGCGCCAGCACGATACCGTCGTTGAGAGCCAGGCCGATCACGGACAGCACGACAAAGATAATGAACTCGCGGCGGCGGCTCATGCCCTCCTTGTGCGCAAACACGTACTTCATGCTCGCGACGTAGTTAAAGATGAGCGAGACGATAAAGCCGCTGGTATTGGCGATCAGGATGTTAAGGCCCAGACCGTAGTGGAGCAGATTCATGATGCCAAAGTCGATGACCGTGGCGACGACGCCGACGACGCCAAACTTCATGATCTGCGCAAGGAGCTTTTGCATGGTACCTGCCTTAGGGTGGCGCCGGAGCGCCGTGGGGATGACGAACTCAGCAAGTTTAGCCAATCCCCGCAGGCGGGGCTAGGCGCGCTCCTCGATAGCACCGTTTCTATATGCATCGAGCAGTTGGCGTAGGTCCTGGATCTGGCTGCGGATCTTGGCGCCGGTATCGGTGTCGCTCACCATGCGGCGCCGGTCTGCCTCGTCAAAGCGGTTGGTCTCGCTCTCGATGTCAACATTGCGGGTAAGTGCCTCGGCAACCGTGGTAAAGGCCCGGTGTGACTTGAGGCGGCAGCCGCGTGAGCTCGAGATGAGCGTGTAGCCGGCGATGCCCGTCTTGGGATGGTAGGCGCGGCAGAAGCCGCCATCGATGACCAGCAGCTTGCCCTCGGCGCGGATGGGCTGCTCGCCCTTGGTGGTTTTAACGGGTGTGTGGCCGTTGATGATGTGGCCGGTCGGCGAACATGCCATGGGGGCAACGCCGAACTCGCGCATGATGTCGTCGCAGACCGAGGGCGACTTGGTAAGCGTAAAGTATGGGTCCATCGGCTCGGCCCAGGTGCTCTTATCGGCGATATAGGCGCGCTCAAAGGTACGCACCAGGCGTCCGCTGGCGGGTGAGTTAAAGCCGATCCACAGGTACCACATCCAGTCGAGGGCGTCGCGGTCGCCCACGCGCCAGGCGCGGCGGGCGATGCGGTCGCAAAAATCGAGATAATCACGGCCGGCGTGCCAGGTACCCAGGCAGTTCATGCTGCTAAAGGTGCCGTCTTCGTTGAGCGGCACGCAGCCATGGAACAGCAGGTTGCCGTTGGTGACCTTGTGCATCGAGCCGTGGGTGTAGAGGAAATCGATATGGCGATGCAGATGATCGGCGGTGACAAACTCGGACACAAGCTTGTCGATGATGTGTTGCTCCTGGGGCGTGAGCGTGTAGGGGTCCGCCGGATCGACGGTGGGGAAGTCGTTGGTCGTGAGCGGCCATACACTGCCGTCGGCAAGCGTGACCGTGCCGGCGTCGTGGTCGATCTTGTCGAGCAGCAGGCGGTCGGTCATGTCGAACTCGGGGTGGCGCTGGATAATCTGGCCCTCGAGTTTAAAGAGCAGCACGTTGATGGCCTTGATCAGCGGGGTGATGGTCTCACCGGCGGTGTAGGTGGCATCGGCAAAGGCGACGAGCTCGCGCAGCGAGATACCGTAGTCGTTCTCGAGGATCTCGTAGTTGTCGTAGCGCAGGTTGTTGCGCAGCACCGTGGCGATGCAGGCGGGCTCGCCGGCAGCGGCGCCCATCCACAGCAGGTCGTGGTTGCCCCACTGGATGTCGAGCGAATGGTAGGTGAGCAGGCGGTCCATAATCTTGGCAGCGCCGCCGCCACGGTCGAAGATATCGCCCACCAGGTGCAGGTGGTCGACGGCCAGGCGCTTGATGAGCGAGGCGAGCGACTCGATAAAGTCGTCGGCGCTTGCGGTCTCCAGAATGGACTCCACGATGCGCTCGTGATAGCGCACACGATAGTTGTTCTCGTCCGGATGCGTGTGCAGCAGCTCGTCGATGATGTAGGCGTAATCGCGCGGGATGGCCTTACGCACCTTGGAGCGCGTATAGCGGCTCGAAAGCGAGCGGGCAACCATGATGAGCTGGTCGAGCATTGTCTTGTACCAGGTGGGGGAGTCCTCGCGCCGGCTGCGGACCAGCTCGATCTTCTCGCGCGGGTAGTAGATAAGCGTGCACAGCTCGCCCTTTTCGTCAAAGGAGAGCGTGTCGCCAAAGATCTCGTCGACATGTTCGCGCACGACGCCCGAGCAGTTATTGAGGATGTGCATAAAGGCTTCGTACTCGCCGTGCACGTCGCTCATAAAATGCTCGGTGCCTTTGGGCAGGTTGAGAATGGCCGAGAGATTGATGATCTCGGTAAACGCGGATTGCTCGGTGGGAAATTGTCTCGACAGCAGACGCAGATACTTAAAGTCTTGCGGATTGCGATCGAATGCGACCATGAAACACCTTCCGATATGGTTGGTAAAACTGATAAAACAGCGTCAAACGTTTATCAGTATGCGCCGGCTTTGTTTCGATTTTGCGCCGGCGGCTGAATTGTCAGCTGAACGGTTTGCTAAATCGATTTAGTTGAGGTTGATGTGTCGGTTAAGTGGAGACGAAGGGGGTGATTTTGCCCATGTTGGCCCATGGCGGGGATGGGGATGTTCATGATAAAGATATTCAATGCAAATGGTTCGAATTGGTAAATAGTGGACGTTTGTATCGTATTTAGGCTTGCTGTGCGATAATTTGCGCAGCAATACTTAAGGAGCCTCATATGAGTGATTTTGTCCTGACCTGTGAATCCGCCGCCGACCGAACCCGTGAGTTCTTTGCGTCGCGCAATATCCCTGTCGTGTGTTTTCATTACGAGATCGACGATGTTGTCTATACGGACGATCTGTATCAGTCGATTACGCCGGACAAGTTTTTTGCCCAGATTGCCGCGGGCGCCATGCCCAAGACGTCTCAGGTGAGCGTGGGTGAGTACGAGGAGTTTTGGGAGCCGTTTGTTGCCGAGGGTAAAGACGTGCTGCACCTGACGTTGTCGTCGGGTATTTCGGGCACGTATGGATCGGCCTGCGTCGCGGCGCAGATGCTTGCGGATCGCTATCCCGAGGGCGGCAAGGTGCGCGTCATCGATTCGCTGGGGGCGTCTTCGGGCTTTGGCCTGTTGGTGGAGTATGCCGCCGACGTGCGCGATAGCGGCGTTTCGCTCGACGAGACGGCCGCGTGGATTGAGGAGCATAAGCTCAACCTTCACCACTGGTTCTTCTCGACCGATCTGTCGAGCTACCTGCGCGGCGGTCGCATTTCGGCCGCGAGCGCGATTATCGGCACAGCGCTTAAGATTTGCCCACTTATGACGGTCGATTGCGAAGGTGGGCTGTCGCCACGTGAGAAGATTCGCACTAAGAAACGCGCGATATCCGAGATGGCCAAGACCATGATGGCACACGTGCAGGATGGTGTGGATTATTCGGGTAAGTGCATCTTGTCCCATTCGGCGTGCCGCGAGGATGCCGAGGCCGTTGCGGCGCTGATTGAGGAACAGGTTCCGCAGCTCAAAGGCAAGATTGAAATCAATAGCATCGGTGCTCTGATCGGTTCGCACACCGGACCTGGTACGGTGGCGCTCTTCTTTATGGGCGACAAGCGCGTGGATTAACTTGGCCCATCACGTCGCTGCATGATTGCTCAAGCGAAAAAGGCCCGTCCCGTTGTTTGCGGGACGGGCCTTGCTGTTGCAGCTAGCGTTTCTTTCCGCGGAAGAAGAAACCGTGCAGCGAGGGCTTGAGTCCGCGGTTGGCGCGACGCTCCTCGATATGATCGTGGATCGAAGCGACGCGTTCGATGACTTCGTCGGGAATCGGCACGTCGGGATTCATGTTCTCGACCTGGCTGACCTCGGCGGCGGCGACCTGGTCGATAATGGGCACATCGTCGCGCGAGATGACGGGCGTGGCGTCTTCTTTCATCTTGCGGTAGCGCTGCATCATGTCGGTCTGCAGCTGCTGGGCCGAAGGCGGCGTCCAAATGATGGCGTTGGCGCCGGCGGCGATGGTCTCGCGAATGCTCTCGGGCGTTTTGCCGCCCGGTGCGATGAGCGGCAGGTTGGGATAGTGCTCGCGCAGCTCGCGTAGGACCTGGGGCGTGTTTTTGCCGGCGGCGATGTTGAGAATCTTGGCTCCGGCGCGCACTTTGGCATGCGCATCATCGTCGCAACGTACGACCGTGGCGATGACGGGGATGTCGGCGATGTTGGTGATGTGCTCGACCATCTCGGCAGTGGCGGGGGAATTGACCACGCAGCCCGCCGCGCCCTGCATCTCGGAGACGGCTGCCATCTGCACGGAGCGCTTACCGGTCGTAGTTCCGCCGCCCACGCCTACAAAGACCGGGCACTCGGCGACGGTCAGCAGCGCTTGCGTAATGGCGGGCTGCGGCGTGAAGGGGTAAACGGCAAAGACAGCATCGGCGTTGGAGTTGCGGATAACCGCGACATCGGTGGTGTAGATGAGCGACTTGATGCGGCGGCCGAAGAGCGTGAAGCCGCTGGCCTCCTCGATCTCGTCGGGCATGCGGAGGGCCGCCTTGCGCAGACGCCCGTCAATGGGCAGCGGCTCCATGGGGAGCAGTCCGTTGGGGGTCACGGCTACCTGGGGCTCGGTGAACTCGTCTGCGAGCTCGACCTCGGAAAAATCGACCGAGGCGACGATGTCCTCGTGAACCTCGGCGGGAACATCGATGGGGGCCTGGTCGTTCGTCGCGGCAGGCGCGTCGAAGGAACTGGTGCCGACAAAGGCGTCGACGCGCTCGTTCAAATCGTTGAGAGTATCCATGGGGGCTCGATTCTATGCGATGGTGGCCGGCGGGGTGCCGACAGCGTTGTGCTTGCTAAATCGTTTGACGAGTTGATTTTTCCCCGCCGCGCCATCCGTTAGACCGAAAGGCCGACGAACGTGAAGGAGCTGTGGTGGCGGGTATTGAGGTGCTATCTTGAATGTCCCGTTTAAAAGAGAGGTGACGCGGTATGGAATTGGCAGCAATGTTGGGCTCGATTGGCCTGTGTGTGGGCGCAATCGTTGCCGCCGCGGTCATCTACTTGGTGGTCACGGCCATTAAGGGCAAAAGAGCCGAGCGCAAGGAACGCGAGGCACTTAAGCAGCACCGTGACCAGCAGGACAAGCGCGCACGGAGATAGTTTGTTGAGTTTTGAATCCGTGCACTAGCTGCGTTTTCGGATCAGGGCGATGTAGAAGCCCTCAAAGTCGCGGCTGGGCGGGATGGTGAGCGTGCCGGGCATGCCGTTGGTGATGGCCGATACCTGACCCGCTGCGATTGCCTCGGTGAGAGCGTTGGACTCGATGCGCGGCTCCTCACTGGCTTCCTGGGCGCGGCGTGCTTCGCTTTCACTCGGCGTGCCGTCGAGGGGAATGAGCTCGCAGTCCATATGCTTGTCGAGGGCCTCTTGCAGGGCGTCCTCGTTTTCCTGCGGCATGATCGAACAGGTGGAATAGACGAGCGTGCCGCCCGGCTTGAGGGCGCCCATGGCGCGGTCCAGAAGTGCGCGCTGCGAGCGGGCGCACTTGTCAAGCAGCTGCTCGGTCAGGCCGCGCAGGCTCTTTTCGTTGCCGCTGATGACGGTGCCCGTGCCGGTGCAGGGGGCGTCGAGCAGGATACGGTCAAAGCGGAAGAATTCGTCGAGCTCGCGTGCGTCGATACGCATGACGGGCACGTTTTTGGCGCCCTGGCGATGGAGGTTTGATTCGAGCTTTTCGGCGCGGGGAATGCTCATCTCGCAGGCCGTGAGGTGCGCCTGTCCCTGCGTGAGGGCGGCGATCTGCGTCGTCTTGCCACCGGGGGCTGCACACATGTCCAGGATGTCCTCGCCTGTCTGGGCGCCCAGGACCAACGGCGGCATCATGGACGACAGGCTTTGCAAGTAGATTTTGCCGTCACGGTAGATGTCGAGGTCCCATAGGTCGGAAACCTGGGCCTCGGGCAGGATGAAGGCATCCCGGTACCAGGTAACGGTTTGGTGTGCGATGCCGGCCTCGTCGAGTGCGGCAGCGATGTCTTCGGCGGTCGCCTTGAGCGTGTTGGCGCGCAGTGTGACTGGGCGCGTGGCCGCAGCGCCAAAGCCTTCGATCATGAGCTCGGCATCGGCGGGTGCATAGGCGCCGGCGACCGTGTCGACCATAAAGCGCGGCAGGTCGGTGGCGCAGGGAAGGGCGGCAAGCTGGTCGGAAAGCTCGGTAGCAGCAAACTGCCTGAGCTTGAGCTCGGCTTTGACCTGCTTTTTCTGCTTACGACGACGCGGCTTGGACATCCGTCTTTCCTTCCCGTCCCAAATTGATTACTTTCCAGGCACGCCGCTGCTAGCGTGCTCTAGTACTGGCTCTCGTGCTTGCTGAAGAAGTCGAAGCGCGGGGGCAGCGGCTTCACGCGGTGCTCGCCGGGCTTCTCGCCCAGGCTCTCCATAAACTCGTCCGTGGAGGCAAAGATGTTATCCCAGCTAAAGAAGGCGACCGGATCGACGTCGAAGTACTCGCAGATGAGCTCGCAGCCGGCCGGGACGATGCCGTGCATGAGCACGGTCGCCACGCGCAGCTCGGTAAAGGCGTCGACCAGGGCCTGCGTCATGGCGGCGTTTGCCGGCTCGCCCTCGAGCTTGTTGGCGGCCTTGGAGGCGTCGCTCCAGCGCTTGTTGGCGGCGCGCAGGTAGTCGTCGCACACGGCGAGCGCGTGGTGCGTCTCGAACTTGTACATGGCCTGCTCAAAGGCGAGGACGGCTTGCTCGGCGGCCTCGACCACGGTGGCAGAGGCGGCGCCGGCGGGAATACAACCGTTGCGATAGGGGCTCTCGTCGCCCTCCTTGACGGCGACGCCGTAGAAGCAGCTGCGGGCCAGGCGGTTGAAGACGCCGGTCAAAAGGGCGCTCTCCTTAAGGGCGGGGTCGATGACGCGCTTGTCGTCGCAGGCGCGCACCTCGTTGCCGTCCTTGTCCTTGCCGGTCACGCGCGTGTCATATGCCTTGGGGCTAAAGCTCACCGGCTTCTCGGACAGGCCGAGCGACAGCCAGTGCGCGCGCATCTGCTCGCAGGTGTAGTGGTTGAGCAGGTCGTCTGCCGGCGGGGGAGGCGTCTGCGAGGACGAGCTTGCCTTTTTGCCCATGTAGAGCAGGTGGTAGCAGGCGCTGACGGTGCTCTGCGTGAGGTCCCAGCCCAGGGCCTCCCACATGGCAGTCTGCGCGATGCAGTAGAAATAGATGTTGTCCTGACCGATGAACTGGTAGATCTGCGCGTCGTCAGAGCACCACCAGTCGCGCCAGTCGAGCGAGCTGTGCTGGTAGGTGGGCGCGGGGACCTGCGTGGAATCGGCGGCGGGCTCGCCCATGAGGGCGGCATCCTGGGCGGCGACACCCTCGGTCACGCCGGCGGCCTTGGCATCGCGTGCGAGCACGGTGCGCGTGTAGCTGATGGGCGCCCACAGGCTCTCGGGCCAGCACCAGCAGGTGACGTCGTTCACGCCGTCGACCTCGGGCACCGGAACGCCCCAGTCGATGTTGCCGGTGATACGGAAGGGCACGAGCGCCTTGCCGCTGCGGAAGCGCACGCCGCCGTTGGCGAGCACCGCGTGGGCGTCGTCGCGTTCCTTCCAGCTGGGGAAGGTGACGGTAAAGCTGCTCTTGTTGCCCTCGGGCTCCAGTACGGTGTGCTCGGGCAGCTGGTCCTCGACGGCGTCGAAGGCCTCGCGGAACTTGTTCTGGATGTAGAGCTGAGCCGGCAGCAGCCACTCCTCCATGGTCTTGGAGACCACGGAGCGAACCTGCGGGTTCTGGGCGAGCTTGGCGGTATAGGTCTTCATAAAGTCGAGGTAGGCCGGCAGGTCGAAGTAGAGGTTGTCGACCGGGCGCAGCTCGGGCACTTCGCCGGTGAGCTGGCTCTTGGGTGCGATGAGTTCCTCGGGCTCAAACTGGTGACCCAGGTCGCACTCGTCGGCATAAGCCTTTTCGGATTTGCAACCTTGGATGGGGCAGCGGCCGATGACCTGGCGACCGTTGAGGAACGTTCCGGCCTTGGCATCGTAGAACTGCAGGGTAGAGCGCTTGGAGATAGTGCCCTGCTCGTGCAGACGCTCGATAATCTCAGCGGTCACCTCATTATGGATCTTGGCCGCCGGCTCAAGGCCCGAGCCGCCGTAGATGTCGCAGCTGATGTTGTAGTTGTTGAGGGTCGCGGCCTGACGGGAGTGATTGGACTCGACGTACTCACTAATGGACTTGTCGTAGCCCTCGTTCTCCTTGAGCTTGCGGTAGCTCTCCATGATGGGCGATCCGTAGCAGTCGGTTCCCGAGGTGAAGATGACATTCTCGCGGCCCAGGCGGTCGCGCAGGAAGCGGGCGAAGAAGTCGGCCGGGACAAAGACGCCGCCGACGTGGCCAAAGTGAAGGCCCTTGTTGCCGTAGGGCTCGCCGGCGGTAACGATGGCGCGGCGAGGCCAGCTGGGACGGTCGTTCATGGAGTATTTGGATGCCATGGGACTCCTTCGCATATAGTAAGGGCGCGGCCGGGCGCAAGGCCTGGCGACGCGGTGGTCAATTCGTGCATAACGTTCGACATTATCGCACATGCGGACGGGTGCGTGGCAGGGGCGCTATCCTAAGATGCTATGAATGAGATTTCCAACATACATGCGTTTGAGGACGAGGATTTTCTGCACGCCTGCTTTGTGTGGGGGATGGCCGTGCTCGGCGCATTTGCCGTGTGCCTGGTGCCGGTGTTTATGCTGATGGGCGGGCCCGCTGACCTGGATGCGGCTGACGCGGGCGGTTGGACGGCCGTCTTGGGCTGGATAGTCGGCTTGGCTGCGGTTTCGGCGGCGTCATTTGCCGTTCACGAGCTGGTGCACGGTGTGTTTTTTAAGCTGCTGGCGCCTGCGGGCGCGCAGGTGACCTTTGGGGCAAATCTCGAAACCTGCATGATTTACGCCTGCGCCGAGGGCGTGGTGTATTCGCGCCGGCGGTACGTGGTGGTTTGCCTGGCGCCGACGGTTGTTGTGACGGCGGCGTTTACCCTAGGGTTTGCGCTCTCGGGCTATCCGCTGCTGTGCTACCTGGCGGCTGGTCTGCATTTGTCGGGCTGTGTGGGCGATTGGTATTACGTGCGAACCATTCTGCGCGACCGTCGCATTGTCGCCTGCGAGGACACGTCCTTTGGCGTGCGCTTTTTCGCAAGGTAGTCTTTTTTTGGGATGATTTTTCTGGGATGGGGATTAAAAAATCATTGTGGGAGAGGAGATGTTGATGAAGCCGTTGCTGCTGCATGCTTGCTGTGCGCCGTGCTCGCTTGAGCCGGTCCGCCTGCTGCGCGAGGAAGGGTTTGAGCCCACGATTTGCTGGACCAACCCCAATATTCAGCCGCGCGATGAATGGCGGCGCCGCCTGGACGAGCTGCGCCGGTGGTGTGCCGACGGCGACATTGAGCTCATCGAGGCGGGGGAGGACCGCGATCGCTGGGAGGCCGGTGTGGCCCCGCTGGGCGCCGATCGACCCCGCCGCTGTCGTGCGTGCTATGCCCTGCGTCTGGCCGAGGCATGCCGTGTGGCCCAGGAGCGCGGGTTCGAATATGTGGGCACGACGCTCGCCGTCTCGCCGTATCAGCTGTTCGATACCTGTAATGACGTGTTGGAGCGTCTGGCTGCCGCCCGCGGCCTCACTCCGGTCATTCGCGATTTTCGCCCGTATTACCCCGAAGCGACACGCCGTTCGCGCGAGCTGGGCATGTATCGGCAGAACTACTGTGGTTGCCGCTTCTCTGCTGTCGAGGCGGCCATGGACCGCGCTCGCATCCGCGACGAGCGCAAAGCCGCCAAAAAGTAGTTCTTTTGGGCTGGCGGCCTGCTAGGATGTAGAGCGGACTTTATCTATATAAGGAGTATCCGACGTGTCTATGCGTACCGATGATTTTGACTACAACCTTCCTGAGGAACTGATCGCCCAGGCTCCTGCCGATCCGCGCGACTCCTGCCGCCTGCTGGTGGTGGATCGCAAGGGCTCCGAGGCGGGAACGCCGCTGGAGCACGGCGGTACCGTTGAGCACCGCATCTTCCGCGACATCATCGACTATATCGAGCCGGGCGATGTGCTCGTCATCAACAAGACGCGCGTGATGCCGGCCCGCCTGATTGGTCGCAAAGCCGGCTCGGGTGGCGTGGTCGAGACGCTGCTGCTCAAGCGCCGCGAGGATGTTGACCCGCTGGGCCATGTTTGGGAGTGTCTGGTCAAGCCGGGCAAGCGTCTGAAGCCCGGTGCTCAGATTGAGTATCGCGCCGGTGGCGCCCATGCGCCCGAGGGCGCGCCCGTGGTGCTGACGGCCGAGGTCATCGACTTTGTCACCGATAGCCGTGGCGGCCGTCTGGTGCGCTTTGAGCCGGCCGGTTGCAATGCTGCCGGCGAGCCGCGCACGCTCGACGAGGCCATCCACGCCGCCGGTCACGTGCCGCTGCCGCCCTACATTACCGATTACGAGGGCGACCCCGAGAAGTACCAGACCGTTTACGCCATGAAGGAGGAGCACTCGGCTGCCGCTCCTACGGCGGGCCTGCACTTTACTCCCGAGCTCATGGCCGCTATCGAGGCCAAGGGTGCGAAGTTTGCCGCTGTCGAGCTCGAGGTCGGCATCGATACCTTCCGTCTGGTGGAGGAGGACGACCCTACGCAGCACGTCATGCACACCGAGCGCTACCACGTATCGCAGGAGGTGGTCGACGCCGTGCATAAGGCTAAGGCCGAGGGGCATCGCGTGATCGCCGTCGGTACCACGGCGGTGCGCTCGCTCGAGAGCGCGTTTGACGCGGACGCGCCGGTGTCCGATCCGGCTGTGACGGCGCGCTATTTTGAGGGCCGTGAGGACGGCGCCGACACGCTCGGCCGCGGTGACATCGTGGTGCGCGAGAACGCGACGACGCAGCTCTACCTCATGCCTGGCTCGACCTATCACGTGGTTGACGCGCTGATCACGAACTTCCACGTGCCGCGCTCCACGCTCATGATGCTCGTAAGCGCGCTTGCCTCCCGCGACCAGATCATGGATGCCTACGCCGCCGCCATCGAGGAGCGCTACCGCTTCTTCAGCTTTGGTGACGCAATGCTCATTCAGTAGGTTACGGCGTTTTCCAAACGCCGTAACCGGCCGACGCTGCGCGGGCCGCATTTGGACAATCTGACGTTCAACTTCAAGGGCGCGA
>OLPV01000992.1_pt1 | contig 22383 bp, 22 predicted proteins | sample 1671961 | NCBI WGS metagenome assembly OLPV01 (sample SAMEA3136630, study PRJEB25190) | human gut metagenome | biome: human gut; feature: human-associated habitat; material: faeces | place: Austria | collected 2013
TGTCCCGGTCGGAAAGTTCCAGTATTTTGGATAACGTCCCATCCCGGGAGCCATCGTCGATGAACAGAAACTCAAATTCCGCCTGGGGCATCTTCGCCGCCACGGCAGTGATTTCCTTAAAGAACAGCTCCAGCACCGGCTCCTCATTATAGCAGGGAACCGCAACGGTGATTTTGTCCAACCGCCTCACGTCCTTTCGCCCCTATTATACAGGAAACGCCCCTTTTTGGCAACCGAAAAGACCCCGACTTGACAAAAAAAGACAAGTGTTATATTCTAAGAGGAACGAAACAAATCGGAGGCTTCCATGAACGAAACACAAAAAAAGCTCTGCCACGGGCTGTTTTATCTGGCAATCTTCATTTTTCTGTTTGTCTGGTTTACCAAAATCCACGCCCTTGTGGTCTTCGATGCCGACGACTGGAGCTACTTAGCCTATGTCCGGGCTACCACCCCGGTCTGGGGGGAATGGAACCCGGCCAAGGTCTTCCCGGAAGTAATCTTCCCCTTCTTTTCCACCGTCGCCGCCTACCTGGTCATGCCCCTGACCCATGACTACATCACCGCTCAGACCGTCATGCACGCTTTGGTCGTAAGCCTTTCCATCACCGGCTATCTGTGGTGCTTTTCAAAACTTCTTCGCCGGTGCTTCCCGGTGTCCCGGCTGACGGCCAGCGTGGTCACTGCCCTATTCCTGTTGGTGCATTTTCTGGCTCTGCGGTCAGCGGATTCCGGCAACCAGTACCTTTTTTACTGCGTCGATCTGAACTGCTACTATAATTATCTGCTGCCTGCCCTGCTGAACGCATCGCTTGTTATGAGCCTGATTTGCAATCCCAGACTGGGGGATTTCCTGAAATCCGGTGCGCCCGCCGCCCGGGGCTGCTTCTGCATTGTGGTCTATTTCGCCATTTTTTCCAACCTGCCCGCCAGCGGCATTCTGGCCGCCTGGGCCGGAAGCGTGGTGCTGCTGAGCCTGATCGCCCACGGAAAAGCGAAGCAGTGGAAGGGGATTCTCTCCGAGAACGGCTTTCCCCTTCTGGTTCTGGCGGCTTGGTTCATCAGTGCGGTGTTTGAGCTCAGCGGAGGCCGGGCAGCCTCGGCTGGGGGCAGCACGCCTGTGTACTATCAGCTATACCTTGCCTGCAAGTATTTGGCCCGGATTCTCCTTGATCTGAACCGGCTGTACCAGCTGACGCTGGTGCTGATCGTGGTGTGCTTCGTTGTCTGTGTTCTGGCCGGTCGGAAGAAGGACAAGGCACTCCCCTGCCCGGGGCTGGGCGTTGTCCTGATTGCGGCGGCAGCCTTCGGGGTGTATCTGCTGATGCTTTCCAGTGCGGTAGGCCCCACCGCCATCCGGCGCAGCGAAAACCTGTTCGGCCTGTTCTTCCTGATGGATTTGTGCGGAATGCTCATGCTCACGGCTCTTGCGAGTCGCTATCCCAAACTGATGCTGGCTCTGCCCCTGGTGACGGTGTTCCTGCTGTCCGGGATCGACACCCGGGCGGATACCTTCCTGGAATCCAATTTTGCCGGTGTCCGACCTGCGGTCTGCGCGGACGTCAGCCGTGACCTGATTGCCCAGCTGCAAACGGCGGATGCCCTGGGGCGCACCGAAGTGGAGCTGCATGTGCCTCAGCATGTGGCCGACCCGGACACCGAGGACAACTGGCCTCATTCGCTGAATCTGCTGGAGCGGCTCCCCGGAACCCTGTATGCCCACGGGCTCATCCGGCATCAGATGCACGTCACCCCCGTGGCCGACCCGGAAATGAATGTCAGATTCGGCCTCCCCCTTCCCCAGAAATAAGGAAAACTCCCGGTTCCTGCGAACCGGGAGTGATTCTATTCAACCTGTCGGGCTGGAACTCCAACCAGGGTGGCTCCCGGGGTTTCGCAGCTTTTCACCACCACGGCGCCGGCACCTATGCGGATATTATCCGCCAGAGTCACGCCGCCGATGATCTTCGCCCCCACGCCGATGTCCAAGTTCTTTCCCAGCACCGGCGCAACATCGGATGTCCCGTCGCTTCCGATACAGGCCTGACCGTGAATGGTACAGTTCTCCCCTACTACCGCGTCGCCGGAGATGATGACGGAGCCGTAATGCCAGATGTGCAGCCCCCGGGCGCAGGTTCCGGCATAAATCTGAAGCCCCAGTCGGCTGCCCAGGTTATTTTTCTTCCGCCGCCAGAAATAGGCGGTGAGCTTGCTGCGCGCAGCCTCCTCCCGGCGAAGAAAAGTCATATATTTCCAGATCAGATAGTTATCCTCATGGGTGACCATGGCAGTCAGATAGTCCTTTTTCCCGGTAAAATACAGTTTCTTTTCATAGGCAAGCACAGCGTTCATGGGACTTTCCCTCACTTTCTTTTCCAATCATACCGCATTTTCTTCGCATTTGCAAGGGAATCCCAGAATTTTCCCCAATTACGGGATTTTGAAAGAAATTGCTTGACAGTCCGGCTTATCGATGTTATAATATCACCCGTGGTGACGAGTTCACCGTGATTTTCACGGGCCTTTAGCTCAGTTGGTTAGAGCCTCCGGCTCATAACCGGATAGTCCCGGGTTCGAGTCCCTGAAGGCCCACCAAATGTTCAGGCCTTCGCCTTTGAATATAAAATATAGGGGTATAGCTCAATTGGTAGAGCGGCGGTCTCCAAAACCGTAGGCTCAGGGTTCAAGTCCTTGTGCCCCTGCCAAGATCACCGAACAGTTTTTGTTCGGTGATCTTCTTTTTTATATTGCTTTTGATTGCTTTTACCACACCAAAAGTTCGATTTTCGCCCACCCAATTTTTCGCTGTTTTGTGTTTTCCCTTATTTTTTCCCTTATTGGGAAGAATTTGTTTCCCTTATGGATTCATAGAATCTCTGCATTCTTGTGGCACTATCCCGCTTCATCTTTTCTGTTACATGGCCGTAAACATCCAGCGTAAAAGCCGCTGTGGCATGACCTAAGTTGGCCTGCACGGTTTTAATGTCATCCCCCGCTTGTAGAGAACTGACTGCGAAACTGTGACGCAGGTCATGGAACCGAGCCTCTGGAATACCTACTCGTTGAACCACAGACTTAAAGTGTTTGACTACCGTTCGCCTTACAAGGTGTTTTCCAAGGGCATCCGTAAAAACCAGGTCATAGGGATTGTCCCAGGCATCTCCGGCTTCGGCGCTGGCAAAGCGCTGATTGCGCCACTCCTGTTGAAGCGCTTCCATTACAATGGGGGCTGGAGTAATCGTCCTCCCCTTTCCACTTTTCGGTGTACAGAAGAAGTATTCCCCGTCTTTGCATTGTAATTGCTGCTTCACATAGATGACACCGTTTTTGAAATCTACATTGGACCATGGAAGCCCTAAAAGCTCTCCTTGACGCATTCCCGTAAAGATCGCCACAGTGAATAGGTTGCTGTAGCTGTCCTTATCCGCTTCTTTGAGAAACGATGCGATCTCATTGGGCTCCAAAGGCTTGATCTCTGGCTTTTGAACTTTGGGCAGGACACAAGCTGCTGTGGGATTCTGTGAAATATAGCCGTTGGCGATTGCCTGTTGGAGCGCCTTATGAAGAACGCCGTGGACATTTTTAATTGTCTTGGCCGCCAAAGGAGTTCCATTTTTATCGCTCATGGTATTGTAGAACCTCTGAATCATGTACGGCTCCAACCCGTCCAATCGAACAGCGCCCAAAGCAGGTTTGATGTGCGCATTGATATGGTTGTTGTAATCCTTGATCGTCAGTGGCTTTACACCGCAGAGGTATTCTGCCTTCCAGATGTCCAACCATTCACCAAGGGTCATTTTACATGGAGCGGTATAAGTACCGGCGGCGATAGAGGATGTTGCCGCCTGAAGCTTCTGACGGACTTCCTTTTGCGTTTTACCAGAGATGGAACGTTGGACCTGTTTTCCCGTTCCGGGGTCAAAGCCGACGGTGTAGCGAGCTTCCCAGAACGTATATTCCTTTCCGTTTCGTGTAACCGTCTTTTTACGAATAGTGCCGATTCCTGCGGCGCTTTTTCCTGTGTTGCTTCGCGGCATGATAAAGTCCTCCTTTCGCCGCACAGCAGGTACGGCTAGATTGTACCAGGAAAGCTCCAAAAGGGCAATGATGTCAGATTTACTACAGGCATCGGGAAATATACTCTGTAACTGCTTCTCTGGGAATGCGATATTTCCGACCAATGCGAATACTGCGAATCTGTCCGGTGCGGACAAGACAATACGCTGTGTTTCTTCCGATAGAAAGCAGCGGCATCAAATCCTCAACGCAGAGAAGAAGGGCTACTTTCTCGGATTGCAAAATCTTTTCCAAAGTGATCACTCCTTATTTGATATGTCCATGATTCAAAATCACATGAATGCGCTGCCGAATTGCTCCCGCAGCGCATGGTATCTGACTTTGAATGCCCGACTTTTCTATGCGCCTTGTGTTTACATAACTATTTAAAGCGGACACAATAAGACACCTATATGAATTTCCAACCAATTTGCCACGCTCCCCGGTTGGTGGGTATGATACAAGCCGCCTTTGGTAAGGCCGTCATAACTCTGCAAGTACCGCTGCGCCAGGCTGGCGTATACCGCAGGGCTGCCCCCTAGTCCTTGGGAGCGCGTGAGCAAGTTCCATTTCACCACAGTAAGAGAGGATACCCCCAGATACCAGCTGGGGCCTTTCAGTTCGTAGATCGCTCTCAGGGGCTTATGGGATGAATCTCAGAAGCCCCTTGTCATGGCGGCGAACCGGCAATCTCTTACAGGATGTGTGTACTTATATCATCTTGTATTCAGCTTTCAAGATACAGAGAAGGGGTTGTGAACTTGTCCCTTCACCTATCGCCGATTTGCAGGCATTTTGTCTATGCCTTTTTCAGCTTGGACGCAATCTTTTTTTCAGCAGCGGCAAGGGATTGGGAAATTGCCTGATGACAGGTGCCCTCCATCGCCGCAATCTCATATGTATCCATTTTCTCAATGTGATACATCCACATCCTGCGGAATTGAGTTGGAGTAAGGAGTGCCTTCACCTGGTGAAATAGGGCTTGACGTTTGTATACGTATTCCTGGGCTGCTTCTTTTGCAGCTGTTTCCTCCTCCATGCCAGATGTTGCGGGGATACATCCAGTCAGATCATCCAGGCACACGGTATGGTTCCGGTAGCGGTGGTTGTTCTTCTCCTCAGCGTGATTTTTCAGTTGCGTCCAGTTTTTCCATTTGCGGAATTCCTTGGGGCTGGAAAAGTCCTGCACAGTGAGGCGGATGATATTGCCGTTGGCATCCTGATAAATAATTGCTATAGCTTCTTTCTTATTGAGCGCATGGTCAGTTTTCCGATTGAACATTATGGTTCCTCCAATTTGATTCAAAATTTTCAAATTGGAGGAACCGGTGGAGAGCGGCACCGTGAAAGTAAGCAGTTCAGCCTTCTGCATATGAACTGTAATTCACATAAAAAATTATTAAGCTTCTGTTGCAAACATTGGAGTTCAGTTGTAAAGGATTACAGCTATATTCCCGTGTTGTTCGCAAGGTGAAATCTCCTTCGCTTGATATATGTGTTCAAGTACATATAAGAGGTGAAACAGGACGAATTCCAAAGAAATGTGGTGTATTGTAGAATATATCCGAGGTGAGTTGCTATGCCGGAATATTCTCAAATCCTAGGTGATGTCGTCAAAGTGACCCGTGAAAGAGCGGGACTTACCCAAGCGGAAGTTGCCGCCTCTATCGGGCGGGATTCCCGCACCGTTCTGAATATTGAGAATTACAAGGGAAACCCCAAGTTGGAGGTTCTGTACCCGTTAGTTCGTACTCTGAAAATTGATGCAAGAGAAATTTTTAACCCAGAAATGCGGCTGGATTCTCCCGCAGTTCGTCAGCTTCGGCTGCTTGTCCAGGAATGTACCGAGGATGAAGCTGCCGCAATCATCCCAGTTTTCCAGGCAGCACTCAATATGGTTAGAAACTGTCACTCAAAGTCCATAGAATAAAGAAACAGAGCCCGCCTCCCGGTTTTTCACGGGAAGCGGGCTCTGCGTCTCAACGGCTTATATCTTTGCTTTCTGCTATCTTCAATTGCATAACATCGACACGGGTTTCCGTTTTGCATTTTGGGCAAAACAGAGGAAAATTGAACATCACTGTATTCTCACATACCTTGGTTCGTGTTTTGCTACCACAGAGTGGGCAGTAAATCCATCTGGCAGATTCCTTCTCTTTGTTCATGATTGATTCCTTTGCGTTCTGGCACTGCGTAATATCGGCTGGCTCGGTTTATCACATCAGCAGTTCTTATTTACGTAGATAGTATTCTTTAGAAATAATGTGATTAACATCCGGGGCATCACTAGTAGGAAAAAAGCACATAGAAAAGGTTCCAAAAATTTTTAAGGGATGCGAATGGCGATGGAGTAAAGCTGCCGAGTGTGGAAGTCCACAGTTAGCGGAGGTACCTGCTCTGGCTCAAATAAGTCAAAAATGTCGAGCAGGAAGATATACTCCCCGCTGGGGAGTGAACCGTACCATTCTGTCCAGTCGATTGTAAAGGTAGAAGTGCCATCCATGTCAAGAGTCAATGCTTCAAAGTGTGCACCCTCGGTTCCATCCGCCTTCTGAAGGAAAGGTCCGGTGGTTTCCGTCAGATAATAATATTTGATGGCAAGCGTACCAATCTGTTGACCGGCTGATTGGGTACATGTGAAAGTAATGCCGGTAGGAGCCACCTGCTGAACATCAAAGGTCAAGCCCCAGTCTTCTAAATCCAGATACTCATTCGTCTCGGGATCAAAGAAGTGCGTAGTTGGCTTCATATCCAGTTTGGGAGCGTAAACGTGCATTTGACTAATGAGGTACTGTCCGCCGTCGGGAGTTTCCTGAACATCATGAATGATTTTTATGGAATACTCCGGATAATGAAAGTAAAAATTCGTTACTCCCCGCAGGGATACTGCTTCTGTTTTGCAAAAACCAGTCCGAGCGTCTTGGCGGGCAAAGTATAGGATATCCTCCTCGGTGAGCTTCCCTTGCTTTAAGGCATCCTCCAAAGGGAGGGTTTCCCTATCTAAGGAAATCATAACGTCTTTGACTTGCCGATATTGCATATTGTGCAGGAAATTCCCCCCTAATTCGTCGGGGCGAAAAATCTGTGAGGCATCCTCATCTTGCTTGAGAGAAATATTCAAGTGTCTGGTAGATGTCTCAAAACGGACTGCTTGGTTCGTTTCGGCAGCGGGCTGGCTGGGTGCTGCACATCCCGATAGCAGTAACGCCGTAGCCAATAGCAACGGGAAAAAATGTATAGAATTTATCATAAAACGTCTCATCGCCAGTGAAGTTTTATTAAGTAGTCCTTAATCCGCTGTCTCTGCTTGAATTGCGCCTCCAGCAAAATACACCTTAAAAGTTGTTGAGGTGCGTGTCGCACCGGCACCAGCCATATTAAATGTTAAGCAATAACTCATAGAGGTGGAAGACCGACTAACGTCGCCAGTTGCACAGTCCTTATCTGTTGAATAGGTTCCATAACTAGTGAAAATTCCGGATCCTCCTCTCCGAATTTTATATTTGACATTGCTCAATTCAAACGTGCCGCCTGAGCCGGGACAGGTTACCCTGTAAGATGCGGTTCCAAGATAGTTACTACCATCTGTATTGCCAGATGAATCAGTCACTTCAACATCACAAACCGAGTCCGAGATAATGGATAAACCACTTTGGTATATAACAATACTAACATTGTGGTTATCCGAAATATCACGAGTTTCTCGGAAAATCACTTTATCTTCTGAAGAACGAGCGTACACGACAACAGGCGGGTTGCGAAGAATGTCGGCATATTCCGGAAATACCTCACATGCCAAGGCAATCAGCTCATCATGTGTGCTGGTATTTTCTGCGGCGGATACCTGAAAAGGGAGTGCACCGAATAGTAAAACTACACACAGGAAAAAAGAAATGTACTTTTTCATAAAATAACCTCCATTGACTGCATTTGACTGCCTTCAACTTGCATCCTTTGCCACTGAAGGCCTATGACAAACATAAAGCGAATTTTCAGATGTGCACCGTTCCAAAAACCCAGGATATATGTGAGCTGCTGATCAGGCAGATTCACAAAATGAGATTTTATTTACCGAATCGTTTTGATGGGCAGCATCGTTAGCAAGCCGAGAACGGAAAAGAAATCCGTCTGATAATCGGCCATAAAATACTTTTTAATTAATTCTTCTGTATGTGTTGAACTGATAGGCGGTGGATGACAGAAGTCACCCACCGCCCGGGCTTCTCTCGAAGCCAAAATAGCATGTTTCCCAGGAGTATTCAATGGGTTTTGCGGAAATGTCGATTTTTCATGTCAAAAAGTAGCCTTAATTTGTTTGACGTTTAAAATGAGATTTACTCTGGATTTTCCCGGCTATCAGGAGGATACCTTCTAGTGCCAATCCCATGGATATAGCATTCATTATACCGTTAAGGCCAAGCATGTAGGACAAGACAGCAAACAAATCTGCTGCTATAGAGAGACATTTGGACTTTCGTCCGAATGCTATACGCTCATCTTCGTCAAGAGGTTTTTCTGGAGTATCCAGAGGGCTAAAGAGAAAAATAGCAGATGTACCAACGATCAATAAAACTGCTTGAATGACACACCCCACTGTGATCTCCAAGAGCTTGATTCCGGCTGTCGAAAGGGAAAGCGCAAGGGCAGTACAAAATACGCAGATTATTTCCTTCTTGGCATGAATTCCTCCTGAATACTCACGGAGGGGTGTGAACACGAGGAAAAACACAATAGCATTCCAAGTATTGCGCAGAATAACTCCACTCAAAAGCACTTCAGCAAAACTTAACCACTTAGAGAATAGAATAAAGAAAAAGTAGGTGCATAGTTCCGCTTTTTCGGGTTCAATACCCGGAAAGAACTTATTTGTTATTTTTTGTGCTAATTTGGAAATCATGATATTTGCTCTTAAATTGTTCTAAGCTTTTTGGCGTGCGAGGCTGGTATATTGTAAAGCATGTAGTACTGTTTGCATTGTGTGCTAGCGTTTGTTCTGCCACCTTCTCTGCTAATTTTAATATTATTCTTTTAGTTTTTTTCATCAGATTCGCCTCCTTTCTGGCACATAGTAGCATATTAGTTTCCTAATGCAATAGCAAATGCAAAATCAATATAAAATCGAGAAGAATGAACTAAAATACTGATTTCGCAGAATCATCAATAGAAATATGTACAAATGACATACAAGGCAGATAAGTTCTGTATTGTATTGTTCATTTTGGGATTTACGCATGATATGATTTGGGCGAATGTTGATAAATATGGAAATCGATAGGAAATTAATTGGAATTCGTATCATGCAGCAAAGAAAAGCCCATAGTTTGACGCAAGAGGAATTAGCGGAGAAAATTGGCTACTCTAAGAATCATCTTTCAGGTGTAGAATGCGGGAAATATACGATTACCTTACAGTTCCTTTTCAAAATATGCACTGTGCTTGGTGAAACACCAGACTATTATCTGATTGGGCATATTTCTAAGGAATCTGAGGAAATTGCGGGGTTGATTCGATATTTGCCCCCGGCAGAGCAGAATATGTATTGTCGCATGCTTAAGCTTTATGTTGCTGATAAACAGGCCAACGGATGATTATACTATTCAGACAATACACATTAAGGCAATTAAAGTTGCGAAATTTGACGTATTTGGAATTAAGTGATAGAATGGACGTACTGCAATTATGCTGTACGTCCATATTTTGGGTAAAAAGCCACCAGCACGGGTGGTAAAAGGCCCTAAGGGGCTTGTGCAAACCACCGGCATGGCCGGTGGTTATGATTTAGGAGGGACTATGAATATCTTAATCTGTGATGACGAGGTGGCATTTTTAGACGTTTTGTATCTACACATTCAGGAATACATGAAAAATAGGTATATTCCTTGCATCATAACCTTGTCAGACGATCCTGTCTCAATTTTGCAAAGCAGTAAAGTATTCGACTTGGCATTTCTGGATATTCAGATGCCTGGTGCAGATGGTTTAACCCTTGCTAAGGAACTACGGAAGCGGAACCCCAAACTGGCACTTTTCTTTATTACCAATTATGACGAATATCAAGATGATGCCATGGATCTGCAGGCATTTCGTTTTTTCAAAAAGCCATTTAATGTACAGCGACTGTATGCGGGACTTGACAAGGCAATGGAGTACATCGACGGTGCTTATGTAGAAGTTTTTTTCACCAGCAACAGTCAGCAGGAGAAGTTTTTAGTAGATGATATTTTATACATCACAATAGAAAACAGAAAAGTGCTGATGGTTTCAAAACGTGGTTCCTTCTATACCCGAGACACCATGGAGCAGTGGTGTGAGAAACTGCCGCATCTGTTTTTCTATTCCGTGCATAAATCGTTTTTGGTGAATCTGCATTATGTCAGGAGGTACTCCTACTCGGAATTACTCCTGGATAATGGGGCAAAAATCCCGATTGCACCGAAAAAACGTGCAGCCTTTCGGAAATTTTGGTTTGCCTATTTGGGAGGAAGACAGTCATGACAAATCCCGCAATTGCCTTCAGCACCTACTTTCTTGAAATGATAATCGCATATATGTTTTTTTCGAGAATTTCTGCAAGAAAACACTCTGTTGCTGTATCATTAGGGCTAGGCTCACTCATCTTTGGCATAGGAGCCGCCATAAACCTTCTTTTCAAAAATGATTTACTTGTCAATTCCTTTCTCATGTTGACTATGCATGTTCTGTTTGTCTCTTTATGCTTTTTTCTGAAACTGCAGTCCAATGTTTTCTATACCGTCATATTGTCTGCCCTTTGTGCAGCTTTAGAGGTTGCACCGATTTTACTCATGTCTGTTTTGACCGGAGGATGTCCTGTTGACCATGAAAACAATATGCTCCTTTTCGCATTTGACTTTACAATCAGTAAGTCTCTTTACCTGATTTCGTGTTTGCTTCTTTCAAACGCAATCAGCAAAATAAGTAAATCAAGTGCTTCGGGAAATTATCCGATAAGCACTTTACTGTACCCTACTGTAATTTTGACAAATCTGGTTGTATTCCACTATATTTGCATGAATGAGCCAATCTCAATAAAGGGACAATATCTGCTGGGTGTTATCAGCATTGTTGTTTTCGTTGCGACTGTTGTTTTAGTTTTTGTAAGTATTTATCAAGCAGAACAGCACGAGGAGTATCTTCGCATAAGTAGTGAGCTTGCTCGGGTGAAGCAGGAAATAAGCTATTACGATATTCTGGATAAGCAGAATCAACAGCTTATGATTTACGCCCATGATGCGAAAAATCACATGGCAGCAATTCGAGGCTTGAGCGATGATTCGAAAATTCGGGATTATGTAGACAAACTGTCTGGTGAGCTGGACAGATACACTCAGAGCTGCCGCAGCGGCAACAAACTGCTGGATGTGATTCTAAATCGGTATGTTCTAGAGTGTAAAAAACGGGGACTACACTTCGAGTATGATGTGAAAGTGTGTAACCTCATGGGTATCGAAGATATAGATCTGGTAGCAATCCTCGGCAATCTCCTGGACAACGCTTTGGAAGCTGCTGAAAAGAGTCAGGCAAAAAACGTATATCTGGAAACCTCCTTGCGGAATGCCTATCAGGTCATTGTAATTCAAAACAGTAGTTTACCACCCAAAGAATCTTATGGCCACCTTCAAACATCCAAGTCGGATCGATCCGTTCATGGCTTCGGGTTAAAGAGTGTTGCCAAATGTCTCAAAAAATATCGTGGAGATTTGCACTGGGATTATGATAAAGATGAAAACATATTTACGATGACTGTGATGATTGACACGATATTGCAGGAAAAGACTGTTGCGATATAGACGCCGACTTGTCCACCCTCCAAGAACGGAGGGTGGTTTTTTTGCAGTTTTTCTTGATAGTTTTACAACCACTGTTGAAATCTTTTGTGGACTTGAATAATATGTTCTACACCCCATTGTATTTCCATTCCAATATGCCATGATCACTGCGGTGAGTCATCCGTAAGATGGCTCAACAGTTCCTTCATTTTTTTTGGAACTGGAACCCCCATGCGTGTAATGTTCTCGAAAATCGAGATGCCCTCATTAGAGATATAATACAGGATTACGGCAGTTCTCAGTGCTGTAGTGTCAATGACATTTTTCTCAATGAGCGTTGCCAGCGCAACAACACAAAGAATCCCCATTTTCTTGGCCAAGCCTCTTGCACCGATACGGCTAGAAACTTGTTTGTTTACAATTGCCGCACAGACCCCAGTGATATAATCTGCGGACATGAAAATGATCAGGGTAAGAAAAATGCCATCTGTACCACCAAACAGCGTATTTGTGGCAGAGGCCGCCCACATTACCGTTAACCTGTATATGTCTTTCACGGTCTCATGTAGATTGCTCATGGTAGCCCTCCTTTCCTGCTGTGCTATACATGAGAAAGAGAATAATTTATGAAAACTGTAAAGTAATAGAGCGGCATAAATATTTAAATCGCGGGTTTACAAAATAAATTGATTTATCTCCTTTCTTGAAAAAAGGAGATAAACCTATGATAACGGCCCTGATCGACAGGCTTCCCGATGATGACGCAGCCCTGCAGCTACTTGAAATGTTTGATAAGTTATTGAAGAAATATGCCAGACTACTTGGAACAGAGGATGCTTATGAAGAACTGCGTCTCTTTTTCTTTGAACTATTGGAGAAACTGAAGCGAAAAAGGCTCTGTAGCGATAGTGATGGATATGCTGTGAGCTATATATCAAAATCTGTGAAGAATCAATATATAGCCCTGTCAAAAGCACGAAATTCTCGCAGAGAGGACACACTTTCAGATATGTCTGAAAAGCAAATGGCTTTTGTTGAACAAATTGCCGCCACGGATGATAGTGTAGACATTTCCTCATTTTTTCCATCAGAAAACAAACTGTCCGAGCGCGAAAGGATAATCCTTCAGCAGTTCTTCGTAAATGAATACTCTATAGAAGAAATATCGCAGCAATTGAATATCAGTAGGCAAGCCGTTAATCAAGCAAAGAATCGAGCACTAAATAAGATTCGCAGGGCACTTGAGTGAAGTAAACAACATAGGAACTGAAGCTGTCAGAAAAAGTCTACCACATATTGCGGCAGACCAAAAGCGCAATATGTATGCTTCTTCGCCTTCAACTTGGTTTTTACCTTGTCGGACAGCTGCTGCATACGATTCGCTTTGGTACCATAACCACCATTTTCAGTTTGGCTAGAGAAATAGACTTTCATATCATAACAGCTCCGGTATAACGTACATCACTTCAAAGAAGCAACGGGATATCCTCACCACTAAGTATTCCCACAATAAAATCTGCACCCAGTAAAAACTGCGTGATCGGCTTCTGGCGAAATGCCATTGACGGTCACGCAGTTTTATATGCAATCGAATTTGGTATTATCTTTTGCTCAATATCGTTCTACATCATTTCACCTCGAGCTGCAACCTAAAATTCCAATATTGATAGCGTATTACATCGTCTCATAACAGGCTGAATCATAGGCTCCCATAATTAATTCTCCATCCGGCGTATATCCCTGCAAGCATTCACGCTCACGGAGTGTCTGGCAGCAAATCAGTCTCGGAGTTCATCGGTTTGGCCCTCGCTATCTCTACCGTCTTGTCTCCACCACCGGATTCGTAGTATCCATATGCTGCCAGGTACCTTATGTGCCGATTATCTTTTAAACACTTGGGTTCAGTATAAATCTTAATTGCATAATTCAGGTCATTTCAAAAGAAATGTTCAGAATTCATATCGTCGTTTCGCGATTTTCTCATCAGGAATGGTATGTCCACGAATCCGTGTTATCAGGCAGCTCCGACCTATTTACTTTTATAAGCTCCACAAAATAGTGACCGTACTCTCCGGAATTCAGGGCATACACAGGATCCAGGTAATCCACCTCAATGTTCAGGTACCCGGTTTCCGGGTCGATTCCCAAGCTTTTGTGGGTCATGGCGTAGCCCGGCTTTGCGCCAAGCATAATCGTCGCGATAACGCATTCTTCAGAGAAATCCAGGGACATATCACAAGGATTCCCTGGACAATAGAAATCCAAAAACGCGGCAAAGTCCTCCGCTGTCCCGATGATCTGGGTTCCGAACTGCATAAATTTATCAAAGGTATCCCTGTCTTCCAGGGAAACCAGGGTAAACCCTCTGTACAGGGTCTCAAAATTGCCGCCTGTGGGTTGGGGTTCTGTTCTCTCCAGCGTTGTGCTCCGGCTTTCTTTGCTGATCGCGATCACTTCCACATAAAAGTGGGTGTACTCCCCGGTATTCAGGGCATAGACATGATGATGCGGATCCTTTTCATATTCGCGGATAAAGCTTCCGTTCTCCCAGGTCAAGCCTGTGGCCGCGTCAGCCACCGCAAACGCGGGATCCTCACTGGCAGTAACGGAAGCCAGCAGGTAATCCTCCTGAAAATCCCACAGTTCATTATAAGGAATTCCGGGGCAGTAGGTGTCCATAAATGCGTGCCATTCATCCTCTGTGGCTATCATCTGTACCCCAAAGTTCCTGAACTTCTCGATCTCTTCCCGATTGTCCAGCGGGACGCCGGTAAAGCCCCTGTAAATATATCGGAAATCGATTTTTCCCGACATTTCCGGCACATAATCGGTTGGCTCTGTGGTAGCTGGGATTTCCACCGATTCGGCCGTCTCCTCCTGTGCTGCTGTGCTTTCCGTTATTTGCTCACTTATGCTTTCCCTTGCACACGCGGTCAGGAAGCAGCAGAGGCATAACAATACAAGCGTCCATAAACTCCAAAACTTTATTCTCATAATATCTCCTTAAAAATATACTTTGATGTTTACATTTGCTGCCCCATCTACTCTTTCTTAATTGAATTTGCAAATTCAATTAAAGTAAGTAAAGGAGAAAAAATATGGCAAGAGCACCTGGCTGGCCCACCTTAACGAAGGGGTATCTGTCCTATGAAAATATCTGTGCACTACAGTGCTTGTTAAACTACCGAAATGGCAACAACGCACTTTCCGTGACGGGTAGTTACGATCAAGCAACCTACAACGCAGTATGCGCATATCAGGCGGCCAAAAATCTAGGCGCAGATGGTGTTGCGGGTGTAGGAACCCTGAGCGATCTGACAAGCAGAGTCGTTATTCGGAAAGGCACCCAGAACAATGCAGCGCGTGCAGCCCAGTATTTAATCAGCAAATTTGAAAACATCAGTGTCAATGGTAACTTTGACAGTACTTCCGACGCCTTGGCAAGATCCTTTCAGTCCAAAATGAATATTGACGTGGATGGTGCCATCGGTCCGACCTCTTGGCAGTATCTGTTCGGACACTTTTTCTACCCTGTCGCTGGGTGTGATACAGCAACTACGATTGATTCCTCTAAGGCTCAGGCACTTAGCAATCTGGGTATGAAATTCATTGGAAGATATTTGCCTGGTTCCAACTATCCCATTACCGTTGCCGAGAAGAACCTTCTTCTGTCCAAAAACATTTCCATCGTATCCATCTGGGAAAAGGGATCCCCTACCACCGCAAGTTACTTCAGTTCCTCCCGCGGAACGTCTGATGCAAAGCAAGCAATTGCAGGTGCCGCAAAAATTGGTCAGCCCGCAAAAACTCCGATTTATTTTGCCGTGGACTATAATCCAACTGCCGCCGATGTTAGCGGAGTTATTAACAATTACGTTACCGCAATTATTGCGGAATTTAATCGTCAGAACAATCCATATGTGGTCGGTCTCTACGGATCCGGTGCTGTTCTGGAACACTTCAGAAGCAGAATCATCTACACAATGCTTGCAAATGCTAGAGGCTGGCGCGGAACAACCGCTTATTCTCGCTTCTACATTAGGCAGTATCTTCCTACAACGGTTCAGAGCGGTTCCGGCTCCTTCTCCATCGACCCGAACGAGGCTTATACCTTCGCCGGGTATTGGAAATAAAGGCTTGCATAATTGCACGATGACTCGTTAGCATAGCCAATTTATCCGCCCCGGTGAGTATCAATTCGATACTCACCGGGTTTTTCAACTGCTCAACCCTCACACTATTTTACACTATTTTATCATACTATGCAACGTTTTTTGCCACTGTATTTCCCGTATCTTTTATGTGTAAATGCAAGTTATGGACTTGTGGGATAATTATCTCCGTCAAATACCTTCGCGCACATATTTGAATCATTATTACATACTAGCAAGCAATGCATATGTTTTACATATGCACGAAAGCCCCCATTTCCATCATCATGGAAGTGGGAGCTTTCTGCTTGTTGAGGCTCCGCCCCAATCCCCACAGAATACAATTCTGTATCCTGAAAACGCTGCAAAAATGCAGCGGCTGCGCGATTCTTCAAATCGCTTATGGACGTTTAACGTCCATCTTTCTCGGATACTCTTTCCATGGTATGCGTATCCTCCCCGAGAATCCTGTCTACATTTGCCTTGGCGGTTTGCAGAGAACGCATCTCATCTCTGGCCATTTGGAAATCCGCATACATGGCTTTTTTCTCAGACAGAAGCTGGGTATATTCCGCTTGCAGGCTCTTGACGGTGGGCAGCTTTTTTAGCCCCTGCTCATCAAAAAACTGCTTTGCCGCCTTGTGCAGAAGAATTTCGGGTTCATGCTCAGAAAGAAATTTTTTAGAATAGCCTGCTTTCCGATAGGCCACATAAACGTCACGGGTCTTGGCGTAGTTGATGATATGCTGCTGCATGATCTTGATTTCTGCCATCCGCTGCTCTTTGACTTTTATATCCGTGGAAAGTACCCGATATTGAGCGGTGGCAGCTGCTGTCTTTTCATCAAGAACGCCACGGTCCAGCAGGCCGGTTTCTTCCAGGTAGATCAGCGTTTGGGACAGCTGCTTCAAATTGAAGTTCTTCGCCCACCGCGCATAACCGGCTCCTTTGCCCTCCTGGAGCTTGGCTTGAATGTCAATCAACAGACTGCCGCTGGGTTTGGTGGAAACTTCCATAACCCGCTTCTTTTTCGGCGTATGGCTCCTCGCCCCGGAGATAATGGCACGGAGCGCATCCGGGGTATAATTCTCACCCAGGGTGTCCATGCGGATAAAACGCTTCTGGTCCGCTCCCAACAGAGAAGGGACTTTGCCGCCCTTAATCTGATACCCGGATTGACGCAGCAGTTCCAGCAGCTCCTCGAAGCTCTGGGGCTTTTGTTCTAGGGCTTCATCAATGGCATAGCAAATCCGTTCCCGGTGGGAGGGCTTCTTCTGGTTGCCCAACCATTTGTCGTAACTTTGGCCCTTGCCCTTTGGGTCGGCCACAATGGAATATCCGTTCTCAACGCAGATGGTATCGTTCAGGCGGCGCACCGCTCTGGTGCTGCCCCAGAAATTCCGAAATTTGCGCTGTTCATCTAGAGCGGTAGAGTTCCAAATGATGTGATTATGGACGTGGGCCTTATCAATGTGCGTACAGACGATGTAGGCATGGTTGCCTTTCGTGAATCGCCGTGCCAGCTCACAGCCCAGGCGATTGGCTTCCTCCGGCGTGATCTCGCCGGGACGGAAAGACTGGCGCAGGTGGTAGGCAATCACATCATCCGCACCTCGTACCCTACCAGTGTTTCGGACGTACTGCTGCTTGGAAAAGAGAAATTCGCTGTCGGCAACGCGGCTGTCACATTGCCAGCTGGTGATCAGCCTCCCATTGTCTGTCTTTCCCGGATTTTCAACATAATCTATAATCGCGGCGATTGCGGTTCCGGTAGTACGCCCCTTGCCAACGTGTAAAGGCATGAGCCGCGTAGTTGCCAAGCAAATCACCTCTCTAGATTATAATATATTACGAATGAAAATGTGCCGAAATCTCTAGAATTAACATTTGGCAAGTGGTATAATATATAAAATAGGAAAAGGGGGTGCGATATGATTGATAAGGGCAGAAATAAGAGCCGACGGATTATTGAGAAAAAGCGCACAGCAAAAAGGGAGAAAATGTATCAGGCAGTTGAAAAGATTATTAATCTTTTGGTCTCTATTGCAACAGTTCTTTCTGTGTTGCTGACATATTTTACACTAAGTGAGATGAAAGAGGAAAGAGAAAGCGCATACCGGCCTGACATTCAATTTAACAGTGTGGAATATGTGTTCCAAACTTCAACAGATATGGAATTATTCTCAGAAGTTAATAATTGTCCAGTATACACAGCTGATCAATACGGAAATGCGGATATTCATTTTAAACTGAATTTAGAAGCAAGGAATATTGGAGTAGGGACCGCAAAGAATGTCCAAATCTCCATTACAAAAGAATCCTCGTTTAAGGCTATCAAAGAGTTTAATGAGCAGTCTACATACTGCGATATGATGTACAATGAAGGGATTCATGGATATTTAATGGAGTATTCTAACAAAACCTATGCACTCTTGTTGCAATTTGAAAAAACAGATAAGTTTCCTTATATCCTTCCAAATGCTGAAGAAGTTTGCAATTATGAACTTCCTGACGTTTATTATTGCCTGATTAATGCAATGCGAATAGAGCATCAAAATATATACTATGACCCTTTTTCGGAGTCTATCATGATACCCGATATAGAGGTCAAAATAGTATTTTCCGATGTTCAAGGTGTCCAGTATGAGGAAAAAGGATTTATTCATACCGAAAAAGGATGGTCATTTAAGGGGGGCAATCGCTGGTTGTAACGATTCTCCCCAGTGAATCAAAGGGATAAGGCATCCACAGAATTAATCCCAATTCCGATACTCCAAAATCCGTAAGCACTAAAGAATATAATATGGTGGATAACAGATGATTGCCATAGAGGAATATGGTGTTATTACAGCTTGGACAGCTTATCCAGTATTTCCTGTGTGGCGTTCCAGAGCTTTTCTTGTCCACGGTAAAGATCTTCCAGATCAGCATCATAGATTCTCCCGGTTTCGTGAACACGCCTGGTAAGCTGATTGAGGTTGTTGCTGGAATATCGGAGCAAGGAAACTAACTCCTTCAGCTCTGGAACCTCCAACCTGACCGCATACCCATCAATGGCCATTTTTCGCATGAAAGCCGAAAAATTAGAGGTTCCCAACTGTCGCATTTTTTCTTGAACCACCCGCATCTCGTCAGGTGAAAACCGGACGGCTTTTATGATTTCTTTTTCAGTCACATTTACCGCTCCTGCCCATGGAAATTCGCCGAAATTTTCGGCGAATTTTTTGTGGGTTGCTTTTGTAGCTTGTCCAGTACGGAGGGCTTGACAGTTTTCTCCTGCTGTCGGCAAAGCTCTTTGCGAAAGGCATTCACAAATAAATCCGTCAACCCCGGATGACTGTTTACGATAAGATAGACATTCCGGTCTCCGCCCCAGGCATCTGGATTCTTCTGAATGGGGATTGATTTCGCCCAATCCTTATTGCTGGGAGAAATCCGTCCGTCATGATCTTTTTGCTGAACGGTGTTAGCGAGAATGTACATAGTCCTCTCTACACCAAAGGCATTTACGACTTCTGTAACCGCAGCCTTTCCGTCCAGACTGTAGCCGCTGTAATGGTCACGGATGGCATCTTCAATGGCTTGCTTGCAGGCCATATTCGCTTCGTTGGAAGCCCGGTACTGTTCCAGCTCTCCATGCTCATAGGCATAGGTTCCAGATTGGGTATACAGGGGTGTTTCTCTGAGCGCACGGCGCTGATCTTCCAGAATGGCATCCGCTCTGTTTTCCAGGCAGTCCCAGACGGTTTCCATATGGTGCGTTTCCAGCTTTTCAAAATCCCTGAAAACGTCTGCCAAGGGACTGGGTGATTTCATCAATGCGTTAGTCTGTGCATCCGAAAGGCCGTGATATTCCAGCGACAGCAGAATATCCTCCCGGATAGTGTACTCATAAGCGTGATTCAGAATTTCTTCCGGGGGCTGACCTTTCAGCCAGCCCCGGAAAGATTCCTGCTCAGCAAACATCTTCTGATACAGGGCCGTGTTGCGTTCTTCGTTCGTCATTATCGTACCTCCTCATGGTGTTTCTTTGGTTTCGGATTTTTGCTCTGCGGGGGAGCGGATTTCAACCTGCTTAAAATCGAGGGACGGCTGGATTTGGCAATAACCGGCTCAGATTGACCTCCGGCATCCAGATTCAGCTCCGCATCCAGGAAGATCAGCCGTGCTGTTTTATTCTGCAATTCCTGTTCATAGGGCCATGGCTTGCCAACCTCCGCTTTTGCCGCCGCCTGCTGGTGGAAGGTTTCCTCCAAATGCGTTTGCAGCGCTTGGAGCCGCAGGGGCATCTGGGACAGAGCATTGTCCAGGCGAATCAGATTACCTCTTGCGTCGATGCCCAACTCTGCCTGATGGCGGAGTTTTCCCTGCATGGTCAGCACATATTTCTTTCCGAAGTTCTCCAAAGTGACGGACATGGTAAAGCCCCGATAGGTGCCAATCTCCACAGGGTCCAGACCAGTGGCCTGCTTGGTAGCCTCTATCAGGGCGGCACCGGCATTCTCCCGTTCCAGAAGTGTGTCCGTCAAAACGGTCATTCCAGCAAACCCACCTTCGGGGTGGGGATGTTCGGAGAGGGTCTGCATATCCGCTTTCAAGGATTCTATCTGCTCGTTTGTTTTGGCAATCTCAGCCGGGAACGTGTGAATCAGACTGTCCTCCAATCGGTACTGCTTTGTCTTATAGTCGGCCTTCATAATTTTCAGCCGTGCCACATCCACATCCAGGTCCATACGCTCCTTGATCCGGGGATCACCGGCACACAGGGCCTTGATTTCCGCAAAGGACAGGGCAACCTCATCTACATCCTCACAGGAACGGACTGGATTCTTGCTGGACATGATCTGGGAGATAAACTTCTGTTTGTTTTCCACCGTCTGCCAGAGGTAGGCATCAAAGGTTCCTTCCGTCACATAGCGGAACACATGAACTTTTTCGTTCTGATTTCCCTGACGCTCAATGCGGCCTTTTCGCTGTGCCAAATCACCGGGACGCCAGGGGCAATCCAAATCGTGGATCGCCACAAGCCGGTCCTGCACGTTGGTGCCGGCACCCATTTTTGCGGTGCTGCCCAGCAGAACACGGACCTGGCCGGAGCGGACCTTTCCGAACAGCTCTTTCTTTTTGGCTTCGGAATTGGCATCGTGGATAAATGCGATCTGCTCCGGGGGAACTCCCTGGGCAATCAGCTTGGAACGAATATCCGCATAGACGGTAAAAGGCTTCGCAATGCCGCTATGGGGATCAAGTGCCGTGGCTTTGGCTTTCACCGCAGCCTGGGGTGTGGAAACATCGCAGAATACCAACTGCGTCAGCTTGTCCGCTTCGCCGTCCCTCCACACTTGCAGAATATTCCCCACGCAGAGATTGACCTTGCTTTCGGGATCATCCGGGAAAGCGGGGTTGATGATCCGCTGGTCAAGCCCCAGCTTCCGTCCGTCGCTGGTTATTTTCAGCATGTTGTCAACATCCGGAGAAACGGAACCGCTGTGGATCAGTGCCGCTCGCGCGGAAAGCTCCTGAACAAGTTTTTGCTGAACATCGCTGGGTTTGGCTGCAACGTTGTGATATTCCACCTCCGGAACAGGAAGGTGCAGCTGATCCGCAGTCTTAATATCCGCAACCTCCCGGAAAATGTTCATCAGCTCCGGCAGATTAAAGAAGCGGCTGAACCGTGTCCGGGGGCGGTAACCCTTTCCCTCCGGTGCCAATTCCAGGGCAGTAACGGTTTCTCCGAACCGGGAGGCCCAACAGTCGAAGTGAACCATGCCCATTTCCTGCAAACGGTCATATTGTAAGTACCGCTGCATGGTGTACAGCTCCGTCATGGAATTGGATACCGGCGTACCCGTGGCAAAAATCACGCCCCGGCCTCCAGTGAGTTCATCCATGTATCGGCACTTGGCGAACATATCGCTGGACTTCTGGGCATCTGAGGTGGAGAGACCGGCCACATTCTGCATTTTCGTATAGAGAAACAAATTCTTGTAGGAATGTGCCTCGTCTACAAACAGCCTGTCAACGCCCAGCTCCTCGAAAGTCACGACATCGTCTTTTTTATCATTTGCCTGAAGCTTTTCAAGCCGGGCTTCCAGGCTGCGCTTGGCTCTCTCCAACTGCTTGATGGAGAACCGTTCTGCGTTGTTTGACCGGAGATCTGATATGCCCAAAGTGATTTCCTCAATCTGATTTTCCAGCAGCGCCTCCTGCCGTTCCTGGCTGATGGGGATTTTCTCGAATTGGGAGTGGCCGATAATCACCGCATCATAATCTCCGGTGGCGATTCGAGCGCAAAACTTCTTCCGGTTTCTGGTTTCAAAGTCTTTCTGCTTTGTGACCAGAATGTTGGCAGAGGGGTAGAGCCGCAAAAACTCCGAGGCCCACTGTTC
>OLPV01000993.1_pt1 | contig 22373 bp, 19 predicted proteins | sample 1671961 | NCBI WGS metagenome assembly OLPV01 (sample SAMEA3136630, study PRJEB25190) | human gut metagenome | biome: human gut; feature: human-associated habitat; material: faeces | place: Austria | collected 2013
TGATTTCAGTGAAACATAATAATGATTCTTTTAAATTAAAAACTATTACATCAGCGTGTGAAGAATTTGGCTTATATGGTAGTATTGCATATAATAAAAATAAATCTAGTATATATATTGATAATGTAACTTATTGTGGAGAAAAAAAATTGCCTAAATATAAAAAAATAAGTTGTACATTGTTTGAAAAAGAAAAGGATACTATAAATGTTATAAATTCTTATGATTCAGAAGATGGAAAAATAATAACTATAGATTTATTTTTAAAGGATTTTTCGTTTAAAGTTGATGATTATGAACATACTTGTAAAAATTATAAAAATGATTCATTTTATTTAGAAATAAAAGCTATTACTTTAGATGATAAAGTTGAGTTACACGAAATACCTTTGATTCTTGGGGATGAATGTAACTAAAAGCATTTTACAATTTCAAATTGTAAAGTATTAAAATAGACTAGTAAAATAGTCTTTTTTTTGATAGAATTATTTTAGAAAGTAAGGTTGATGAAAATGTTTTTAGGTGAGAATCCAATTCATATTGAAGTAGAAAAAAAAGAAGATATAGCAAAATTTGTTTTAATGCCTGGAGATCCTTTGCGTGCTAAATATATTGCTGACAATTTCTTAGAAAATGCAAAGTGTGTAACTAGTGTTAGGAATATGCTAGGTTTTACTGGAACTTATAAAGGTGTTTCTCTTACTGTTATGGGAAGTGGAATGGGTATGCCTAGTATGGGTATTTATTCTTTTGAGTTATTTCATTTTTTTGGAGTTGAAAAAATAATTAGAATTGGCACTTGTGGAGCTGTTAGTCCAAAAGCTAATATAAATGATATACTTTTAAGTGAAAGTGTATACAGTGAATCAAATTTTGCTTATACTTATAATAATTATAGAGAAAGAGTAGTAATGGCTGATAAGTCTTTAAATGAAAATGTAGTGAAGGCCGCAAATGAACTGGGGTTAAATGATAAATTACATAAAGGAATGCTTACAACAATGGATGTGTTTGGACCTTACATTGATTTTGAAAGAGTTCTTTCTAGAATTCCAAAAGAATATGAAGTATTAGGTGAAGAAATGGAGGCTTTTGGTCTTATTCATGTAGCTAATAGTATGAAAAGAAGTGCAACAGCAATAGCTACGGTAGTTGATTCAAAATATAGTGATGTTGTTTTATCTATTGAAGAAAGACAAACTTCTTTAAATAATATGATAAAATTAGCACTTGAAGCCATAATAAAATAAGAAAAAGGGTGATTAGATGGAAGCAATAAATGAAGAAATATTTAGAGCTTATGATATTAGAGGAACATATCCTAAAACAATAAATGAACAAGTAGCATTTACAATTGGTAGGAGTTATGGTTCTTATTTGCAAGAAAAATATAATAAAAATACTTGTATAGTTTCTCATGATAATAGATTATCGAGTGAAGCATTAACTCAAAACCTTATCAAAGGTTTAGTTTCTAGTGGATTAAACATCATTTCTTTAGGATATACAACAACGCCGATGAATTATTATGCAAGATATATAAATCAAATGCCAGGAATTATGGTAACAGCTTCGCATAATCCTAAAGATGATAATGGTTTTAAAATGTCTTTTGATGGAATGATAAATGCTCGCGGAGAAATGATTGAAGATTTTAAAAAATATACTTATGCTGGTAACTTTAAAAGTGGGCAAGGAAAAATAACTAATACTAATATTACTGATAAGTATTTAGATTATTTGAAATTTTCTATTAAGTATGGTAAAAATAAAAGAAAAATTGTAATCGATCCAGGGAATGGCGCAACTTGTCATATAATAAGAAAAGTGTTTGATAATGCTTTTTGTAATCCAATTTATATAAATGATATTTCTGATGGAACATTTCCAAATCATCATCCAGATCCTTGTGTAAAAGAAAATATGGTTCAGCTTCAAAAAGCTGTTAAAGAAAATAGAGCTGATTTTGGTGTTGCTTATGATGGTGATGGAGATAGAATTGGTGTTGTAATGGAAAATGGAGAAGTAATGCCAATAGAGTTTTTAATGCTTTTATATATTAAAGATATGTTTAATACTGTATCTAATAAAACATTCTTATATGATGTTAAGTGTTCTAAAGTAATGGAAGATATGATTCATGCTTGGGGTGGTAAAACAATATTATATCGAACCGGTGCATCTTATACTGAATTTAAAATCCATGAGGATAATTTGCCTTTTGGTGGTGAATATTCAGGACACTTATATTTTAGGGATCGTGATGCTGATTGTGCAAGTGCAATATACGCTTCGTTAAGATTACTCGAAATAATGAGTAAGACTAGTGAAAAATTAAGTAAGATGGTAAAAGATTTTCCAAAATATTATTCCACACCAGAAATAAAAATTCCAAGTGATGATAATATTAAATTTAATGTGGTGGAACAAGTAAAAAAGTATGCAAAAATGAAAAATTATCCAGTAAATGATATTGATGGCGTTAGAATTACTTATACAAATGGATGGGTTTTAGTTAGAGCTAGTAATACTGGGCCTAATTTAACATTTAGAGCAGAATCAACTAGTGAGTATGGGATAATTTCATTGCAAAATATATATTTGCCAATGATTGAAGAATATAATAAACCTATAGATATGTTATAACAATATATGTTCAAATATATTGTTATTTTTTGTATACTAGGAAATCCTTTTTAAGTAATAATACTTATGATGGACATGAATATTTAAAACAAAAATAAATAAAAATAAGTATTATGATTAAATAGCTTGTATTGGTTTGTTAATATAAAAGCACTAATATGGGAGAATTTTGTAAGAATATTAAGTTTTGTTCAAAAAAATCTATTTACAAGATAGTGTTTATATAGTATAATGTTAATACATCAGCAAAAAAAAACAAAAATTTTACAAAAAGTATTGCCAAAATCAAAAAAATATTGTAAAATTAAAAAGGTTTTGTTAGTGGGCTTGTAGCTCAGCTGGTTAGAGCGCACGCCTGATAAGCGTGAGGTCGGAGGTTCAAGTCCCCCCAAGCCCACCATTAATAATGGCCCGTTGGTGAAGCGGTTTAACACACATGCCTTTCACGCATGCATACATGGGTTCAAATCCCGTACGGGTCACCAATTTTGATTATAACTCCGTGGTAGGAGTTTTTATTTGCAATAAAGAGGTTGTGTTATGTTATACTGTTATGATAAAAGAATTATAAAAAATGAAGATATTATTAAAGAAATTAATAATGTTAGAAAAAAATACCCTGTGGTTTTATACGATGAAATTAATGATAATTTTTACAATTTAAAAGGAAAAGTTTGTTCTATCAAGGGACAAAGAGTTTTCCTAGAACTGGTGCCTTACAAGTGGAAATTATTATAAATGCTATTGAAAGTAAAGGCGGTATACCGATTAATAATATAGATACGGTAAATAAAATTGAACTTTGGCCTTTATATATTAAAACTAATAGAGATGTTTTAGTATTTGAAGGAAGAGAGTTGTTAAAAGAAGAAAATATTAGATATTTAAAAGAGTTATTTGGAGAAAAAATGTTTATTAAAACTGTTACAAAAAATTTTGTTGGAGTTATTAACCCAAATATTTTAGAAAGAAATAATTGTAATTTTTGTAAAGCTTTAAAGTTTCATGAAAACGAACTATTTATAGTAAGTACCTTTGTAGATATCAAAGAAGATAAAATGGGTACTAAAGAATATAGATGTGTTGTTATTGATGGTAAAATATATAATATATCAAGATTAACTTTTTTTCAAAGCCATAAAATTGAAAATAAAGTGTTGGATTTTGCTTTAAATATTGTTAAAAACTATCCAGGTACTTATGTTGTTGATTTAATGGAAGATTCTAAAGGACTTATTGATATAGTAGAATTTAATCCAATCGAAGCATCAGGAATGTATTTGTATAATTCTATATGTGATAAGTCACTTGATTTAAAGCATGATAATATAGATTTAGATAAAAAGGTAATTGATGCCGAAGGCATAAAACCTATTTTAAATGCTAGATGTAAATGGAATAATTATGGAATGTTTGCTGCCGATCTTAGAAGCATTTGCATGATTGGAGAAAGAGGAGCTTTGTTTTTCTCAGATACATTTGATGATTGTAATTTATATGGCTGCGAAACTGAAAGTCTTAAACTTTCAAGAAAATTTGAACCAATTAATGATTTATAAACAAAAAAACTTCCATAAATTTGGAAGTTTTTAATTGTTTAAATGGCGGAGCAGAGAGGATTTGAACCTCCGCGCCAGCATTCGCCGACCTAAATCCTTAGCAGGGATCCCTCTTCAGCCTCTTGAGTACTGCTCCATAAGCTACCTCTATATTTTAATATAAAAGTAGTATCTTGTCAATTAGCTTATGCAAATATTTTCAATATTATCGATAAAATCTTGCATTACTGTTAAATAATCGTCCGTATTGTCTGTTTCAACATTAATCATCGATTTAACATCAATTGTTTTGGCTTTATAATCATTTACAATCGTTTTTATATTTTCTGTGTAATTATTATCTAAAACTAATATTGTTGTGTATGTTTCTTTTTTGAAATTGTTTTTAATGGAGTTTAGTGTTCCTTCAGTTAAATTTTCTTCATCTAAGGAAACAATATTAAATCCATAGTTTTCTAAAAACTTAAATACATTATCACTAACTATCAAGGTGTTTGTGCCTTTAGATTGTGCTTCTTTACCAATAGCTCTCAAGTCAGCATCTTTTAAAGATAATATTTCTGATAATTCTTGATATTTTTTTTCAACATAATCTGATATTATTTGACTTTCTAGGTATTCTTTTAAATAATCTTTAATGTTTTTAGCTAGCATTAAATAGTTATTTGGGCTCATCCATAATTCTTTATCACCATTTTTATAAGATAATCCGTTAGAAACATCAATAATTAATAAATTTTTATTTTTATTAATTAGGTTTTTGGCTATTGTTTTTTCGTTGCTTAAACCATTATAAATAAAAAGATCTGATTTGGCATATTTTTTTATTTGCTTATCTGTAAGTTCGTAATTGTAGACATCTGCACCACTTGGATAAATACTTTCGATTGTTCCGTAGTCTTTATACATAAATTCAGTTAAATATTTAATAGGATATATAGTAGTATAAATTGTAGCGTTTTCTAAATTGTCTTTTTTTAGACTGCATCCTGTTAAAAAAAATGCACTTAGTATTATTAAAAATAATTTTTTCATATTGTTTTTCCTTCCTTATTAATTTCGTCATGTCCATATTTTCCAAAGGGATGACATCTAAGTACTCTTTTGATTCCTAATTTTAATCCATTAAACAAGCCATATTCATTTAAGGCTTCAATCATATATTCACTGCATGTCGGATTAAATCTGCACATTGAGTGGGCATGAGTAGGAGTTACTTGGTACCCTCTGATAATATAAATTAATAACTTTTTTATAAATATCACCCTTTAAACATTTTACTATATAATTATTCGTTTGTAAATGTTTTCAAAATAGAAAAAGTTTGTTATAATTAGATAGAAATGGATATGGTAATATGAAATGTTTAGAAAAAATGGGTATTGAAATTAAAAATAAAGAGTTATTGGAAACTGCATTAACTCATAGTAGTTATTCAAATGAACATAATTGTGATAATTATGAAAGGTTAGAGTATTTAGGTGATGCAATACTAGAATCTGTAACTAGTGAGTATTTATATTTAAACACTGATTATAGTGAGGGAGAAATGACTAAGATTAGAGCTAATTATGTTTGCGAAAAAGCTTTAGCTACATATTCTAAAAAAATGGGTATTGATAGATATATTAGACTTGGACATGGTCAAATAAACAATTTAAATGATACAATTATTGCTGATGTTTTTGAAGCTGTGGCGGCAGCTGTATATTTAGATCAAGGATATGAAGTTGTAAAAAAATATTTGCAAGATATTATTGTACCATTTATTAAGGAAGGTTGGGATTTTAATACTGATTATAAAACAAAATTACAAGAGGCTGTTCAAACAAATAAAAAGTCTTTGGAGTATGTATTAATTCGTGAATATGGAGAAGCACATGATAAGACTTTTGAAATGGCAGTTAAAATAGATAATATAATATATGGAAAGGGCATTGGTAAAAGTAAAAAAGAAGCTGAACAAAATGCAGCATTAGATGCTTTGAATAAAAGTGTGGTGAAGTAAATGTATTTAAAAAGTATTAGAGCACAGGGGTTTAAATCTTTTGCAGATAAATTAGATTTGGAAATTAATCCGGGAATAACTGGAATTGTTGGACCAAATGGTTCTGGAAAAAGCAATATTGTTGATGCTGTAAGATGGGTTTTAGGTGAACAATCTGTTAAATCTTTGCGTGGACAAAATAATATGACTGATTGTATCTTTAGTGGTAGTGAATCTAGAGAAGCTCAAAAAAGAGCGATGGTTGCTTTAGTTTTTGATAATAGTGATCATTATTTACATAGTGATTTTAAAGAAGTAGAAATAAAAAGAATAGTTTATTCAACTGGTGAAAATGAGTATTATATTAACAATTCAAGGGTTAGACTTAAGGATATAACTGATTTATTTATTGATTCTGGCGCTGGAGCTAATGCATTTAATATAATTAGTCAAGGAAATGTAACAGATATAGTAAATTCTAAATCAAGTGATCGAAGAGTTATATTTGAAAGTGCCGCTGGTGTATTAAAATATAAAAAGCGTAAGGAAGAAAGTTTAAAGAAGTTAGAAAAAACTGAAGAAAACTTAATGCGTATAAAGTTAGTTATTGATGAACTTTCTAAAACAGTTGAACCTTTAAAAGAACAAAGTATTGTTGCCCAAAAATACGTTGATATAAAAGGTGAGTTAGAAAGTATTGATATTGCCTTAATAGCAAAAGATATAACAGATTTAAATCTAGAATATTCTAAAATATGTGAGGAAATTAAAAATTTAAAAGAAAAATTAATTACTTTAAAAGATAATGTCGGAGATTCTAAATTAGAAAAGTTAAAATTAAAGAATCTTGAATTAGAAGAAAGAGTAAATAGAAAAAGAGAAGAATTACTTAAAATAACTGAAGAGATTGGTAATTTGAATAGTGAAAAAAAGATAACTGTTGAAAGAAAAAAATATGAAGCAAATAAAGATGTTATAGATGATAATTTAATTAAGTTAAAAGAAGATGAACTTAATATAAATAAAAATATTACTGTTTTGGAAAGAGAAATATTAGATATTGAAGCGAGTGTTAATGATCAAAGAGAAAAAGGTGAGGAAGTAAAGAATAAACTTTTAGTGTTAAAAGTAAAAAAAAGTACAGCGAATAATTCTTTGATGGAAGCAACTAAGGCTAAATTTTTATTAGAAAATAAAATAGAAATATTAGAAAATAATATAATGAGTGCTGAATCTGCTCCGGTTAGTGTTAGAAACATTTTGAATAATCCTAGACTTCATGGCATTCATAATACAATTGGAAAACTTTTGGATATACCAGAAAAATATATGATTGCAACAGATATTGCTTTAGGAGCAAGTAGTAATTATTTAGTGGTTGACGATGATAATTCTGCCTTAAGTGCAATAGACTTTTTGAAAGAAAGAAAGTTAGGAAGAGCAACATTTTATCCGTTAAATGTAATTAAATCTAGATATGCAAGTAGTGAGATAATAAATGATATAAAAAATATTAATGGTTATATTGGTATTCTTAGCGATTTAATTAGTTATGATAGTAAGTATAAAAATATTATTGAAAATCAATTGGGTCAAGTAATTGTAGTTGATAATGAAAGAACGTTAAATATTATTGGTAAATTAATAAATTATAAATATAAAATAGTTTCATTAGATGGTGAAATTCTTCATGTTGGTGGTTCTATTACTGGTGGTACTAGTAAGAAAAATACAATGTTAAATGAAAAAAATGAGCTTAATAAACAAAAAAATGATTTGCAAAAGTTAGAAATTAAAATAAAGGAATTAAGTGAAGAAGTAAATAATTTAAATGAAGAATCATTAGAACTTGAAGAAAGAGAAAATGTTTTAAATAAGTATGTTGTTTTACTAAATGAAGAACTATTTAATAAAAGAACTAATTTAAGTAGATTGAATGAAGAACATAAAAGTATGTTAAGTGAACTTGAAGGAATAAATGATTTAAAGAGCAATAAGTTAGATGAACATTTAGTATTGCTTATGGAAAAGATTAATAATTTAAGTAAAAGCAAAGAATTACTTGAAAAAGATATTAAAGTAATAAGTAAAGAAAAAAATGATTTAAATGATGAAATAAATGAACTTGATAAAAAACTTAGGGATAGTAATAGTAGTTATAATTTAGTAATTAATGAGCTTAAAAATAAAGAAATTATTTCTGGTAAATTAGAGGTTAAATTAGATAATTTGTTAGATGAACTAAATAATGATTATAATTTAACTTATGAAGCAGCTTGTGGAAACTATAACTTAGAGATGGATAGTGATATAGCTCGTGAACATGTAAAGAATTTAAAAAAAGAATTATCTAGTTTAGGTAATGTAAACGTTGGAGCTATTGAAGAATATGATAGAATTTCAAAAAGATATGAATTTTTAAATAGTCAAAAATTTGATTTGGAAAGTGCTTCAAGTGAACTTAAAGGTATCATTAAGGAAATGGATGAAATAATGGTAGATAAATTTAAAAAATCATTTGAAAACATTAAAGTGGAATTTAGTAAAATATTTAAATTGATGTTTAAAGGTGGTAAAGGAGAACTAATTTTAAGTGATCCAGATGATTTGCTTAATACTGGTATTGATATTATTGCTATACCACCCGGCAAAAAGATAAATTCTCCAGTTTCCTTAAGTGGGGGAGAAAAAGCTTTGACAGCAATATGTTTGTTATTTGCAATGCTTGAGGTTAAGCCATCTCCATTTGTAATTCTTGATGAAGCAGAGGCTGCCTTAGATGAAGTAAATGTTGATATGTTTGGTAAATATTTAAGTGAAGAAAAATCCAGAAGTCAATTTATAGTAATTACTCATAAAAAAAGAATGATGGAATATGCTGATTCTTTATATGGAATTACAATGCAAGAATCTGGGGTAAGTAAAATAGTTAGTGCTAAATTAGAAAATTAATGTTAAGATATGTAAAATTTTAAATTGTTGTTTAAAAAAATTGTGAAATATGATAAAATTAATTTAAGGAGGATGACGTTATGCCATGGTGGGTAATATTAATAATAGTTGTAGTTTTAATTGTTCTTTGGGCAATTAGTGTATATAATAAACTAGTTGTTTTAAGAAATAGAGTTAAAGATCAATGGGCTCAAATTGATGTTCAATTAAAAAGAAGATTTGATTTAATTCCAAATTTAGTAGAAACTGTTAAAGGTTATACTAAACATGAATCTGAAACACTTGAAGCTGTAATTAAAGCTCGTAATACTTATGTATCTGCGACTTTACCTGAAGATCAAATGAAAGCTGATGGAGAACTTACTCAAGCAATTTCTAAATTATTTGCTTTAACTGAAAGTTATCCAGATTTAAAAGCAAATACTAATTTTCAAGCTTTACAACAAGAACTTACTGAAACTGAAAGCAAAATTGCTGCCGCTAGACAATTTTATAATGATACTGTTTTAGTTTATAATAATAAAATAGATATGGTTCCAAGTAATATTATTGCTAGTTTGTTTAAGTTTACTAAAGAAGCTTTCTTTGAAGCAAACGAAACAGAACGACAAAATGTTCAAGTTAAATTTTAAAAAGACGTTCTAAACGTCTTTTTTTGAGAGGAGTTAGGAGTTAATGAAAAAAGTTTTAGTTGCGATTATTTGTTTTTTATGTATTCCTGTAGTTACTTTAGCAGCAGATTATGATATAGAACACTTTTATATAGATGCAACACTTAAAGATAATGGTGATATGGAAGTTTCGGAGTTAATTGTTCTAGATGGAACATTTAATGGCTATGAAAGAGATATAGTTTATCAAAGCAGTTATACAAATTATAATGCAAGTAATATTGAAAATTTAAGTGTTAGTGCTAAACATGTAAATAAAGTATCATTTGAAACTTTTTATGAATATTTTGATACTTTTAGTCAAGTAACTTATGCAAATAATGGTGATATGGGAAAATATATTTTGTCGAGCTTAAGTGATGGTATTAGATTAAGAATGTATTATAGTACTGATAATGAATCTACAGCATTTTTAATTAAATATACATTGAAAGATGTTGGTATTTTACATAGTGATGTAGTGGAATATTATTGGAACTTTATTGGTAATGGATTTGAAGATGATATTAAAGATTTACAAATTAGAGTTAATTACCCAAGTAAAATGAATAAAGATGATTTTAGTTGGTGGTTTCATGGACCATTAACAGGAAATTCTGATATCGTCAATGTAAATAGTGCATATACAAGCGTTTTAGCTAGTGTAAAAAAAGTTTCAGCTTATGAAGCAGTTGATTTTAGAACAATAGTACCAAAAGATGGATTTAATGAATTATTATTTAAAAAAATCGGTAATGAAGAAGTAAAGACAAGTATTATCGAACATGAAGATGAAATAGTAGCAAAGGATTTAGAGAAAATTAAGAAAAATAAAACATTGTTTTATACCTTTGAAGGACTATCAGTGATTTATTATGTGATATTAATAATTGTTTGGATATATGTATATAAAAAGTATGATAAAGAAAGAACACCAAAATTTAATTTAGAGTATAATAGAGAATTTATTGATGATTATAATGTTGAGGTTATTGATTATTTGATGAATAGCAATATTACACCGAATGCTATGAGTGCATCAATTATGAATTTGATTTATAAGAAAAATATTAAAGCTGAAAAAATACTTGAAGAAAAAGATGGTTATAAATTCACCTTGTTAAATAGAGATAATTTAAATGAAACAGAAAATTATTTAGTAGATTTTTTATTTGATAGAGTAGGAACTAATAATGAATTTACAACAAGTAAATTAAAAAAATATGCAAAATCTACACAAACTTGTGATATATTTATGAATAGTTATACAAAATGGAAAAATAAAGTAATTGAAGATGGTAAAAATCAAAATTTTTTTGATAAACTACCAGGTAGATTTGGTTATGGATTTTTTATGTTATTAGCAGCTTTTTTGATATATTTATTTGGGGTAATAGTGTTTCATGTTGAATTTTTCTTGATTCATACTTTAATATTTGCAGCAATTATATTTATTGTTTATATTGGAACTATAAAAAGAAAGAGTGAAAAAGGTATAGAAGACTATACTAAATGGAAAGCTTTTAAAAAATTCTTAAATGATTTTGGAACTTTTGATACTAAAGAATTACCAGAAATAATATTATGGGAAAGATATTTAGTTTATGCAACAATATTTGGATTGGCTGATAAAGTTGAAAAAGCAATGAATGTAAAAATTAAAGAATTAGATGTGTCAAATATGTATGGTAATAATTATATTTTTATTAATAACTATGATTTGACATCATCTATTAATCATTCAATTAATCAAGCATATCAAGGCGCACAATCAACCATAACTAGAGAAAGTGCTAGTGCATCAGGTGGTTCTTTTGGAGGACATGGTGGAGGATTTTCTTCTGGCGGTGGCTTTGGTGGAGGAGGCGGCGGTGGCCGAGGCTTCTAAAATATAATTTAAAGAGCAAAAATTAGGCTCTTTTTTTATATTTCGAATTTGGCAAAATTGAAGCTTAACGTGAGATGACTATAAATTTATTGAAAGAAGATATTCCAATAGAAAAGATTGTGGTTGTAACAGGATTAAGTGAAGAAGATATAAAAAATGTAGAAATTAATAAATAGAATTTAAAGATAATAAAAAGAAACATTTAATTTGATTTGACATATTATTTGTTAATATGTTAAAATATTATCTTCTTATGAAGAGAAAGTTTAGTGGTTGAAGTGAAAAAACAAGAAGAACAAAAACATTTTCTTAGTTTAATGGCAAGAATTGGAGATTATGTCTTTATTGATATATCAAAACTTGATATTGCTAATGGATATTATCCAAGTTCTTTAGCTGATATAGATTCTTTTACAATGCATTTTTCTGTAGACGAAATTATGAATTCAATCAAAAGAGCAAATTTAGCAAGTAATAAATATTTAAACGGTACTTTAGTTATTGAGGATAATCAAAAGCATAATCCAATAATAGTGATTGATAAAGATTTTTATAATAATTTTAGAATTGATTTATTTTTAAGTGAAAAGATGAATAAGAAAAGTTCTTTAAATAATATATTAAATAAATTTAGAGCTGTTTGTAAAGATAAAGTTATTGAAGATAGTTTTATTCTTGCTATTAAAAATAATAACCTAGATTTAGCAGTTGATATATTATTTAATTTGCCATATATAACTTTAAGAAAATTTATTGTTTATTTAATTGAATTACGAAATAAAGAATTAGAAGAGTTGAAAAATAAAGAAAGAATTCGTGATAAAACAGCATAAAAATCTGTTTTTTTTCTATATTATGTATTATAATATAAATAGGGAAGTGATTTTTATGTTTAAGAAAAAAAATGAAATAGACACTGGTGGATTAAATGAAATTATATATTTAAGTAAAAACATATTAAAGTTACTTTTTATTATTTTAATTATTGGAATTGTTTTAGCTGGTACAATTCTTTTGAAAGAATTGGGAGCATTTAAATTTATTGGAGGAGTTTTAAGTGTACTTGCACCTTTATTTATTGGCTTTGTAGTAGCTTGGTTATTTGCACCTATAGTAGACAAACTTACTAAAAAAGGTATGTCAAGGATACTTTCATCGATGATTGTTTATATAGTTTTCATTGCTTTTTTGTTAGTATTTTTTAGAATATTTATTCCAATTATTTATAATGAATTAAATGAACTTATAAAAACTTTGCCAAGTATATTAAGTAAAATAACTGATTTTATAAATAATATATTTGATAAACTAGATACAGATGCTTTTGATATGAATGCTGTAAAGACTAATATATTAGACGCTATTACAATGTATGGAACTAGTATTTCAAGTAATTTACCAACCACGATTGTGAGTATTATGTCAAATTTAGTTAGTGGATTAGGTACAATTTTCTTTGGCCTTATTATTGGTTTATATATGTTGTTTGATTTTGACAATGTTACGAATTTACTTCTTAAAGTTATACCAGTTAAACATCAATTGGAGGTTGCATCATTAGTTGAAAAAATTGGATTTGAAGTTAGAAAATGTGTAAATGGAACATTATTAGTAGCTTGTATGGTATTTGTTTGTGATACAATTGGTTTTAGCATTATTGGTTTAAAATCAGCATTATTATTTGGATTATTTTGTGGTATTACAGACTTAATTCCATATATTGGCCCATATTTAGGTACTGCAGTGGCCACAGTTGTTGGTCTTACACAAAGTCCTTTAATTGGACTTGGAGTCTTTATTATAGCTTGCGTTGTTCAACTTGTTGAGTCATATGTTTTACAACCGATTGTCATGAGTAAAGCTACGAATTTACATCCTGTTATAATTATTTGTGGTCTTCTAATTTTTGGACATTTCTTTGGTATAGTAGGTATGATCTTAGCAACACCAATCATGTCAGTTATTAAAGTTATACTAGAATTTATTATTGAAAAATTCGAATTGTTTCAAAGAAAGAATGAAGAAGAAAAAGCAATATGATAAAACATATTGCTTTTTATGACGGCTAGTGTTAAAATAATGTTTATGGAATATCTAGTTGATTGGGTGCTACCTTCTAATTAATTATATAGGAGGTTTGAGACATGACTAAAGATGGAATTATCATCGGGTTATGGTTGATCATTATTCTGCTCATTTTGGCTTTGCTACTAAAGTAGAGAAATAAAAGCATCTAAATCAACCGTGTTGATTTAGATGCATACACCAATGTGGTAGCATCCAACATGTTAAATTGGATGTTCCATTTTATTTTATGCAAAATATTTTGCTAAATACATATTAACACAGATTTAAATAAATGTCAATTTACTTGACAAGATTAAAAAATATGTGTATATTAATAAATGTAATCGTTGATGTGAGATGTTATTTAAAGATTCTTATAGAAAGTTAGTGGTTGATGGAAACTAATAGAACGTTTAAATAATTGCTGCTTACAGAGATTAATCGGGTTGTTCCGTTATCAAAATTAAGTTAAATAAAGGATGGTACCGTCATTTGTGACTCCTTTTGTACCATTCTTTTTTATTTTTAGGAAAGGATTGATTATATGAAAATATTTGTTGTTGGTGGAAAAAGTGGAAGTGGCAAAAATGAAGTTGCTAAAATGATTGAAGAATTTTATATTTATAAATTAAAGAAATGTGTAACAACTGAATTTAGTAAATATATTAAATTATTTGCTAAAGAACTTACTGATTGGGATGGAATAAGTCAAAATAAGCCTAGAAGATTTTTACAAACTTTTGGTGCTAAAGTTAGAAGTTATGATGAAAGATTTTTAACAAAAAGAATGATTGAGGACATTTCATTATATGAAGATTTTGCTGATGTTGTAATAATTAGCGATGCAAGAATGCCTTTGGAATTTGAAGATATGAAAGAAAATTTTGATGATGTTACTAGTATTCTTGTGATAAATAATTTTGCTCCGAGTAAACTTACTATCGAAGAACAAAGTGATATTACAGAAAGAGCACTTGAAAATTACGATGAATTTGATTATATAATTGCTAATGATGATTTAGCTAAAACAAAAGAAAAAGTATTTAAAATGTTGGAGGAATTAAAATGAATATAAAAGATTTATTTATTAACTTTTTTATAAGTAAAGGACATAAACAAATACCTAGTGCACCAGTTGTTCCTGAAAATGATCCATCTGTGTTATTTAATACTGCTGGTATGCAACCTTTAATACCATATTTGATGGGAGAGCCTCATCCTTATGGTACAAGATTATGTGATTATCAAAAATGTATTAGAACTAATGATTTAGATTCTATTGGAGATACTACCCACCATACTTTTTTTGAAATGTTAGGTAATTGGTCTTTAGGTGATTATTTTAAAGATGAAAGTATTGCATGGAGTTTTGAATTTTTAACTGAATATTTAAATATTCCTGTAGAAAGATTAGCAGTTACAGTTTTTGCTGGTAACGAATTAATTCCTTTTGATGAAGTTAGTTATAATAAATGGCTTAGTTTAGGCATAAAAAAAGAAAGAATAGCTAGGACTGTTGAGGATAATTTCTGGATAGCTGGGGCATCTGGTCCATGTGGCCCCGATACAGAAATATTTTATTTTAGAAGTAATGATGAAATTCCTGAAAACTTTGATCCTGAGGATGAAAGATGGGTTGAAATTTGGAATAATGTATTTATGCAATATTTTAAAGATGAAGATGGTAATGTTACAGAACTTCCTAAGAAAAATGTTGATACAGGAATGGGGGTTGAAAGAGTAACAGCGATTCTTGAAGGCGTAAATGATAATTATAAATCAAGTATATGGAATGATGTAATCGATTTGATTAGTAATATTTCTAATTTGCCATATGAAGGTAATGAAGAAAGTATGAGAATTATTGCTGATCACATTAGAACTGCGGTATTTATTAGTGCTGATCCAGCAGGAATTAAACCAAGTAATACTGATCAAGGTTACATTTTAAGAAGATTAATTAGAAGAGCAATAAGACATGCTAAAAAATTAAATATTGATATAAATAGTAATTGGGAAGAACAAATTGCAAAATTATTAATTTCTAAATATAAAAAATATTATAGTGAACTTGATAGTAATGAAGCTATTGTTTTAGAAGTTTTGAAAAATGAAAAAGAAAAATTTAATAGAACTTTAGAAAAAGGTTTAAGAGAATTTGCTAAAGTAAGTAATAAAGATATTGATGGAGATGTAGCATTTCATTTATATGATACTTATGGTTTTCCAATTGAGTTAACTGAAGAACTTGCTCACGATGCAGGAATAAATGTTGATGTTAAAGGTTTTCAAGAAAAATTTAAAGCACATCAAGAGTTATCAAGAACTGCTTCTGCTGGAAAATTTAAGGGAGGACTTGCAGGAAATAGCGAAATTGAAACTAAATATCATACCGCAACTCATTTACTTAATGCTGCTTTAAAAGTTGTGGTGGGGCCTGATGTTCATCAAAAAGGAAGTAATATTACTGATGAAAGAATGCGCTTTGACTTTAGTTGTGATCATAAATTAAGTGATGAAGAAAAACAAAAAACTGAAGATTTAGTAAATGAATGGATTAATGAAGGCCTAGATGTTCGTGTTCAGGAAATGAAAAAAGAAGATGCTATTAAAAGTGGGGCAGAATGTATGTTTATTGAAAAATATCCAGATATAGTTACTGTTTATTCTATTGGAGATGTTTCTAAAGAGTTATGTGGTGGTCCACATGTTAAAAATACTAGTGAACTGGGACATTTTAAAATTAAGAAAGAAGAAGCGTCTAGTGCTGGTGTTAGAAGAATTAAAGCAATTTTAGAAGAAAAATAATTTATTTAAAATAGATAATATGTAGATGTTATACGAATTATCTATTTTTTAATAGTTTTAAATGAGGTATATATGAAAGAATATAAACAATTAGGAGCTTATGGTTTAGTTTTAATTAAATTTTAATAAAAATTAATATTTTACTTGCCAAAATAAATATTGTTTGATATATTTGTCTTAACGCGAAAGGAAAAGTTTTTAAAGATTAAAGTCATTTTATTATATGGTATCTAAATAATAATGACTTTTTTTGCGTGTTAAGGAGGTGTAGATGAACATATTAAAAGTAAGCAATCTTACAAAAACGTATAGGGTTGCAGTAAGAAATAGTGGTCTTAAGAATGCTTTTAAATCTTTTATAAAAAAGGAATATAATGAAGTAAAAGCTGTAGACGATATTTCTTTTGAATTGAAAAAAGGCGAAATTGTTGGCCTTATTGGACCAAATGGAGCTGGTAAAAGTACAACTATCAAAATGTTAACAGGAATACTTAAACCAGATAGTGGAAACATTAAAGTTTTAGGAATGAATCCAAGTGAAGACAGAGTAAAATATGTCAAAAATATTGGAGTTGTGTTTGGTCAAAAAAGTCAGCTTTGGTGGGACATACCTGCAGAAGATTCATTTGATTTATTAAAAGAAATTTATAAGATACCAGATAAATTATATGAAAATAATAAAAATGAATTAGTAAGTATTTTGCATCTTGAAAAAATAATTAAGAAACCTGTTAGACAATTAAGTCTTGGGGAAAGGATGAAGTGTGAATTAGTTGCATCACTCTTGCATAATCCTAAAATATTATTTTTAGATGAACCTACGATTGGTTTGGATGCTGTTAGTAAAGTAATTGTAAGAAACTTTATTAAAGATATTAATAAAAAGAAAAAAGTAACTATAATTCTTACAACCCATGATATGAGAGATATTGAATCTTTAGCAAATCGATTAATTATTATTGGTAAAGGTAAAAAACTTTATGATGGGGATATAAAAGATATTAAAGAAAAATATATAAAAAATAAAATTGTAGAAATATTTTTTAGTGATTTGAAAAAAATACCTGATATTAAAAATACCAAAATTATTAATAAAGAAAAAGATGTTGTTAGAATTTTAATTGATACAAAAAAGATTAGTGTTTCATCTATAACTTTGGAATACTCAAAAGTTTGTGAAATAAAAGATGTAAATATAATTGAAAAAGGAATTGATGATATAATTTATGATTTATATCAAGAGTTAGGTTTATGAGTCTTTATATAAAATATTTTAAATTAAGACTAATGACTATTTTTCAATATAGAGCTTCAGCTTTAGCAGGTATCGCAACTCAATTTTTCTGGGGATTTATGATGTTATTTATTTATACTGCATTTTTTTCTTCAGGTGTTGATGTGGGAATAAGTTTAAAAGAAACTATAGCTTATCTTTGGCTTTATCAAGCATTTTTATCATTTCTAGGAGTTAGATTTGCTTTTCCAGAAATAACAGATGCTATAAAAAATGGGAGTGTTGCGTATGAAATTGTAAGACCATATAATCTTTATTATTGGTGGTATGTAAAAGTAATTACTAAAAGGGTATCAAATGGTATTTTAAAGTTTTTGCCAGTTATGATTTTAGCTTTTCTTTTACCAGAACCTTATAATTTACCTTTGCCATATAGTTTTGCAAGTTTTTTCTTATTTATTATTACATTTATTTTAGGCATTTTCTTAGTTTCAGCATTAAATTTACTTATTTATACTATTGGTTTTTATACCTACAATGCATCTGGAATAGGAAGTATATTAACTACAATAATGGATTTTCTAGCTGGAAGTTTAGTACCTGTTGTAATGTTACCTGCATTTATACAAAAAAGTACTTACTTTTTGCCATTTAGATTTATAAGTGATTTACCATATAGAATTTATTCTGGAAATATTGGTATTCTTGAAGGAAGCTATTCAATTTTTATACAATTAATTTGGATATTAATATTAGTTTTTATAGGAAACTTAATCGTAAAAAAATCTTTAAGAAAGGTATTTATACAAGGAGGTTAATATGAAATTAGTATTAAAATATATTTCAATGTATTTAAAAAGTGAGCTTGAATATAAGTCTTCATTTATTATGACTTTGATTTCACAGCTTGTAACAGTTAGCTTAAGTTCTTTTACAGTTGTAATTTTGATGGATAAATTTAAATTTTTAAATAACTATAATATTTATGAGGTTATTATAGCAATTGCTATAGTTCAATTTGGCTTTAGTCTTGCAGAAACATTTGCTAGGGGCTTTGATAAATTTTCAGAATTAATTAAAAATGGTACTTTAGATATATTATTAATTAGACCTCGAAGTATTTTTATGTCAGTGTTTGGAAGTAATTTAGAATTTACTAAAATAAGTAGGGTGATTGCAAGCTTAATTTTATTTATTATTGGAGTTGTAAATTTGGATTATAACATAAGTATTCTAGGATATCTTTATATGTTTAGTTTACTTTTGTTTAGTGCTTTAATTTATACATCAATTTTTATATTTTCGGCTTGTTTTTGTTTTAAAACTATTGAAGGTTTGGAGTTTATGAATATATTTACTGATGGTAGTAAAGAATTTGGTCAATATCCAATGGATATGTTTAAAAAAGAAGTTTTGTTATTATTTACATTTTTAGTGCCTCTGGCTTGTGTAAATTTTTATCCTTTAAAATTTATTTTAGGAAAAAGTAATAATATTTGGTTTTTAATAAGTCCATTATATACTTTGATAATTTTTGTATTAGCAGTTTTATTATTTAAAAAATGTATTAAAAATTATGAAGGAGCTGGTAGTTAATGGAATTTGATAAAGAAGTAAAAAAGTTGGAAGAAATTAAAAATACTTTTAAAGATTTAACACACGAATATGAAATAAAGATTCAAAATGCAATTAAAGAACATAAGAAAAATCCTTTGTTATATTCATCACTAATTGATCAATATAATAATAAATTAACGATGTTAAAGAAAACTATTAATAATCCATTTTTTGGAAGAATTGATTTTCAAAATAATAATGATGAAAATTTGATTTGTTATATTAGTAAAGTCGGGGTTCTTGATGAGGATGGTAATGCCATAACTGTGGACTGGAGAGCTCCGATTTCCACTCTTTATTATGATTCTGATGTTGGAGAGGCTCAATTTACTTCACCAGCAGGATTAGAAAAAGGTATTTTAAATTTAAAAAGACAATATACAATTGAAAAAGGTAAATTAATAAGTTTTCAAGATGTTAATACAATATCAAATGATGAATTATTAAAACCCTTTTTAGAAAATAATATTGATAAAAGATTAAAAAATATTGTTTCAACTATTCAAAGTGAACAAAATGCCATAATTAGAAAGCCATTAAATGAAAATAATATTATTCAAGGGGCTGCTGGTTCAGGTAAGACAACTGTTGCATTACATCGAATTGCATACTTGGTTTATAATGAACAAAAAAGATTTAATGAGGATGCTTTTTTGGTAATTGGACCTAATAGTTATTTTATGAAATATATTTCTAGTGTTTTACCGGACTTAGATGTATTTAATGTCAGTCAATATACTTTTTTAGATATTGTAAATAATTATTTAAAAGAAAAAATAAATATAATAGATCAATCTGAAGTATTAGAAAATGTTTTAGATGGAATGGATATAAGTATTATTAAATTTAAGTCTTCTTTGTTATATAAAGATATTGTGGACGAATATATTAATGATTTAGAAGAAAGTATTGTTCATGGTCCAATTAAACTTATGAATTATACTCTTTTTAAAGAAGATGTAATAGAGAAATTTATTAATAAGAAGTCTTTAGGAATTGTAGAAAGAATAAATGAATTTATAAAATATGCAAAAAGCTATATTAAAAAACATGAAGATGTCATAAAGAATAATTATTGGAATATTTATAGAGAAGAATATTTAACAAGTAATGATGAAAAAAGAAAAAAAGAAATATTAGATGTAACTGAAGGATTTAATAAAAAGATAAAAAATATTGATAGTTTATTAAAAGATTACTTTAAAGATTATACTTTAAAGCCTCTTGCAATATATCGTAATTTTATTAATGTTTTTGATAAATATAGTGATTATCCGCTAAATAAAGAAGAGGATATAAAAAAAATAAATAAGAAAACTTTAGGTTATGAGGATCTAGCAGCTTTAGTATATATTAACTTAAGATTTTATGGTTATAAAGGTAATGATAAATATATTCATGTTGTATTAGATGAGGCTCAAGACTTTGGATTGTTTCATTACTTTGTTATTAAAAACTTATTTAAAAATGCGACATTTAGTATATTCGGAGATTTAGCACAATCTATATATTCTTATCAATCTATTGATAATTGGGAAGAAGTAAAAAGTATTATTTATAATAATGATATCAATATTCTGCCTCTCGATAAGAGTTATCGTACAACATGTGAAATTATGGATAGTGCTAATAAAATATCTTCTCTATATGGATTTGGTAAGGCTCAATCATTTTTAAGACATGGACCTGAAGTATCATTTATTAAATATAATGAAATTAACCTGCTTGAAAAAATAAAATCTTTAAAAGATTGTGGGTATAGCAATATTGCAGTTATTTGTAAAAGTAAAAAGTCCATTGAAAAGTATGTTAAAGATATAAATGTTCCCGGAGTAAGTGTCATTACAAGTTATTTATCTAAAGGATTAGAATTTGACTCTTGCATAGTTATGGATATGGATTTTGATAGAGAAAATATGCTTGATATGAAACTTCTTTATGTTGCAATGACTAGAGCTTTGCATGAATTAATTATAGTTACAAAATAAAAGTCTTGGCAATATTTTAGTTTTATTATATACTTTAGGTAAAGTGAAGGTGATTATATGTATAGTGTATTATTAAGTAAGATTGAGTTTGGTTTTCCTTTAATAAAGGATAGATTGAAAAAAATGGTTAATGAAAATATGAAAGTTGTAGTTATACCATGGGCTTTTCCAATTGAACTTGATTATGATAGGTTAGTAAATGAATACTTTAAAGAAGGAGAAAAGAAGTATAATAAATATATTAATTCTTTGTTAGAACTAGGCATACAAAAAGAAAATATAACTATTTTAAATTGTTATGAAAAAGATACTTCTAACTTTAAAAACATAATAAATAATGCAGATTTATTAGTTTTACCTGGAGGCAATCCTGAAATGTTTTTTAGTAAGGTAGTTCAAGAAACTGAAATACTTTATGAAATAAAACATTTTAAAGGAATAATAATCGGAGAATCTGCTGGTGCTTGCCTACAATTTAAAAGATATTTTATAACTGCTAGAAATAATTATTATAAATATTTTGCTTGGTATGATGGTTTTGGTGTTTTAAATGATCCATTTTATATAGATGTTCATACTATAAATAATAGATTATATTTGAATTCTTTAGAAAAAATAGCTAAAGAAAAAAATAAAACTCTTTATGCAATATATAATGATGGGGCATTAATTTTAAATAGAGAAAATAATGAAATAGAATTATTTGGAAAAGTGGGAATCTATAAATGATAAAGTATTTGTTTAGTAATGTTGATAAAGTTAATGGTTTTAATGAACAACAGATTAAATATTTAAGTATAGATTTAAAAACTTGTAAAAGTATCTTATTTGTTCCTGGAGATTATGATAAAGAAAAATATATTATTTATAAAGATAAAATAATTGGTTGGTTTGAAAATATTGATATTATCTTTAAAGAAAAACATTTAGCTAGTTTAGATGGTGAATTAAAGTGTTATGATGCAATCTTTTTAATG
>OLPV01000994.1_pt1 | contig 22359 bp, 20 predicted proteins | sample 1671961 | NCBI WGS metagenome assembly OLPV01 (sample SAMEA3136630, study PRJEB25190) | human gut metagenome | biome: human gut; feature: human-associated habitat; material: faeces | place: Austria | collected 2013
TGGGAATCCCGGTTATGGTCTGTGAATTTGGTGTCGGACGTGCCAGCAGACACAGTGTTGCCGCTGCATATGAGACACTGGAACCAAAAGGAACAAAGTGGCATATTACGAAATGGATCGGTGTTATTGGATGCTATTTCCTGATGATGTTCTATACCACAGTTGGTGGATGGATGCTGTATTATTGCGTCAGAAGCTTCAGAGGAGATTTTGTGGGTGCGGATATGAAGACTGTATCTGCAGGATTCAGTGATATGCTAGGAAATATGCCGCTTATGGCATTCTGGACGATTCTGATATGTATCATTGGATTCGGTGTATGTGCGTTTGGAATCCAGAAAGGTATCGAAAAAGTTTCCAAGTTCATGATGACAGCACTGCTTTTGATCATGATCGTACTTGCGATCCATTCTGTGATGATGAAAGGTGCCGGAGCAGGAATCCGTTTTTACCTGATCCCAGATTTCAAACAGATGGCAGAGATTGGAATCGGAAATGTAATTTTCGGGGCTATGAGCCAGGCATTCTTTACATTATCAATCGGTATCGGAGCTATGCTGATCTTTGGAAGTTATATGGAAAAAGACCAGAGATTATTCGGAGAGGCTGTGAATATTACCGTGCTTGATACGATCGTAGCGCTGATGGCAGGTTTCATAATTATCCCTGCATGCTTTGCATACGGAATTGAACCGGGAGCAGGTCCGAGCCTTATATTTATCACGATCCCGAATATCTTTGCACAGGTAGCAGGCGGACGTGTATGGGGAGGATTATTCTTCCTGTTCTTAAGCTTCGCTGCATTTACGACATTGGTTGCAGTATTTGAAAATATTATTTCTTTCGATATGGATTTATTCAGATGGTCAAGAAAGAAGAGCACGTTAGTAAGTCTAATTCTGATCATTATCTTGAGTATGCCATGTGTAATGGGATTCAATGTGTTAGCCGGATTCACACCACTTGGAGAAGGATCAACGATCATGGATCTTGAGGACTTCATCGTATCGAATAACCTGCTTCCACTTGGAAGTCTGGGATATGTATTATTCTGTACCAAGAAGAATGGATGGGGATGGAACAATTTCCTCGAAGAGATCAATCAGGGAGAGGGATGGAAATTCCCGGCAGGAATCAAGGGATATATGTCTTATGGATTGCCGCTTCTGATTATTATTATTTATTTGAAGGGGTATTATGATATGTTCAAGCCGATGGGAACGAAGACACTGATCGGTTGGATGATCGTGGCATTCTTGTTCCTTGCATTTGTGATCGGATGCTCCTGTGGAAAAAGTAACACGGAAAAAGTGGATAAGTAAAGTGAAAAAGTAAAAAGATGTGGAAAAAGGATAAGTTCTTTCATGAAGAGGGAAAGAACTTATCCTTTTTTGATCGCCATGTGTTCGAAAGAAGCTGCCAATGGCAAGTTCTATAGGTGGCAAAATATGTAAGTGAAATTAATTCTTCGTCTCATAAGCTGCCTGGCGTACATCCGGGATTGCAATGAGTACCGGATATAATACAGCAGAGATGATCAGTCCGCCGACACCCTGAATGATATTGGCAAGGATACTTGCGGCAGCTCCGCTTCCATAAAGGAAGAACTCACAGATAAAATATCCGCCGGCAACAAATACGATATCTGTAATACCGCCAAGGATGACTGCGACATAACGGTTCTTACCGTAACGGCACATCTTCTGGTAAATCAGTCCGGATACCAGTGCGACAAGCCCCTTGATCACCAGTGTGATCGGAACGTATACAAAATATCCACCGATCAGGTCAGACAGTGCAGAACCGATACCACCGGCAAGCATACCATATACAGGACCAAGGATGATACCTGCGAGGATTACGATTGCATCACCAGGATGGATATATCCGCCGGTTCCCGGTGTCGGAATACGGATGGACATTGTAGCAACACAGGCTAACGCAGCGAATAATGCTGTCATAATTATTTTTTTCAGATTGGAATTCATAACCAAAACCCTCTTTCTTTTCGTAATTGCCATTACTGTACAATAGTAGTGGCATGAGATAAAGAGCCAGTTATGAGAAAATATACCATACCAGTTGTAAAAATACTAGAAAAGAATATTAGAAAAGAAAGGAAGTACGTGTATGAAATTTCGGGTAATCTTTTGATAAAGAAAAAGAAATCCTGTACTTTTATATAAAATCGTGCTATACTGCTACAGTTGAAATTCAATATGATAATGCGGTAACGCGATACAAAATCAAAAATATGATTTATAAATAGGAAAGGACTAGAAGTAATGTTGGCAACAATCGAAGCAATCAACAATGTGGTAAATAACTTCATCTGGGGAGTACCGGCCATGATCTGCATCGTAGGAGTAGGGCTTTTATTAAGCATCAGAACCGGATTTCTTCAGATCCGTAAATTCCCATATGCGATGAAAGTAACAATCGGCCGGATGTTGAAAAAAAGAGAAGCTTCAGACGGAGCACTGACACCATTCCAGGCAGTATGTACGGCACTGGCTGCGACCGTCGGAACCGGTAATATTGCAGGCGTGGCAGGAGCAATCGCGATCGGAGGCCCGGGTGCAGTCTTCTGGATGTGGATATCAGCACTTCTTGGAATGTGTACAAAGTTTTCAGAAGTAACGCTTGCGGTACATTTCCGGGAGAAAAACGCGGAAGGCGATCTGGTCGGAGGACCTATGTACTACATAAAAAATGGACTGAAGAAGCAATGGCACTGGCTGGCCTATCTGTTCGCGGCATTTGGTGTACTGACGGTATTCGGAACGGGGAATGCAACACAGGTCAATACCATCACGACAGCAATTGATTCAGCTCTGTATAATTATGGTGTGATCAGTGAACAGAATGTGAGTACTCTGAATCTGGTGATTGGAATTATTCTGGCAGTATTGATCGGGCTGATTCTTCTTGGAGGAATCAAACGAATCGGGCAGGTAGCGGAAAAGCTGGTTCCGTTTATGGCGGTCATTTATATTATTCTTGCAATCGGAGTTGTGATCTTGAATTACAGAAATATCCCGACAGTATTCGCTTCTATTTTTAAAGGTGCCTTTTCACCCGCATCTGTGACCGGCGGTGCAGTAGGATCTTTCTTCATGAGTATGAAAAAAGGTGTATCCAGGGGAATCTTTTCAAATGAAGCAGGACTTGGTACCGGTTCGATTGCTCATGCATGTGCGGATACAAGAAAGCCTGTAAAGCAGGGATTCTTTGGAATATTCGAAGTCTTTGTAGATACAATTGTAATCTGTACACTGACGGCACTTGTCATTCTGTGCAGCGGCGTACCGGTTGGATATGGAGATGCGGCCGGTGCAGAACTTACGATTCTTGGATTTACTTCCACTTACGGAAGCTGGGTATCGATATTTACGGCCATTGCAATGTGCTGCTTTGCATTTTCTACGATCATTGGATGGGGACTTTATGGAACACGTTGTGTGGAGTTCCTGCTTGGTACCCGCGCAAACAGACCATTTATGATATTGTATGCACTGGTAGCGATTGTCGGCGCAACTATGGAACTGGGACTGATGTGGAATATTGCAGAGACATTTAATGGTCTGATGGTTATCCCGAACCTGATAGCAGTCTTCCTGCTGTCAGGAGTTGTGGTCAGACTTGTGAAAGAATACTTTGACAGAGAGGGCAAAAATGTATAAAAGATGCCGCTTAGTCACCGGAAGGTGACTGGGCGGCATTCTTTTTATACTGACTGGGTGACATGCCCATGTAACGCTTGAAAATCTGGCCATAATATGCCGGTGAGGAAAATCCTACAAGTCCGGCAATCGTAGTAATATTCTCCCCGTCCATAAGAAGTGGAATACTGTTCTGAATCCGTGTAGACAGCAGGTAATCGAAGATGGTCATCCGCATATATTTTTTGAAGAAGCGGCAGCATTCGCTTTTGCACAGTCCGGCGTGGGCGGCGATATCTTCGAGACTGAGTTCTTCAGAAGCATGCTCCTGAAGATAAGAAAGAATGTCTTTCAAACGCTGTAAATGCTTCTGTGGATGCGGAGTATCCTGGGCAATCTGGACATAATGCAGATAAAGCCGGTGCCAGATCTCACAGAGCAGGAGATGAATACGGAATTCATAGTCAGGAAGTTCCGGCTGTTCCGCTATGCCTTCATATCCGGGAATGAAGGCATCGGAAGAAGATTGAACCTGGCAGGTTAATGTATATATTTCTTTTATGTATTCGATAATTTCATTTTGCCATGGAATTTCCGGTTTTAATACAAGTGAAGACCAGAATTCGTTGGAAGTGATAAAATCGACATATTTGGTCTGCAGGATACTGTTCTCGTAGCCATAGATGAATTTGGGATGAAATGTGACAGAGATATAATTACAGTCCTGGTCATCAATCATATATCCGGCATGTAAAGCATTACTGTTGCAGAATATCCCTTCGCCTTCTGAGATAATATAACGCTGGTCATTGACGACATATTCCATCTGTCCGGATACGAACCATGTAAGTTCGATCTCCGGATGCCAGTGCCACATGAAGGAATGCTGTTCATAAGACTGTATTGCCTCTGGGGATACCTGAACGGGGAAAGTGTAACTTCCGTGTTCTTTTACTTCTTTTTTGTTTTTTTCTGTAAGAATCTGAATACCTTTCATATCATCCTCCGTATATAAAAGTCAAAAACAAATAAAATCTCAATATTCTTATAAAATATGCCAATATTCTTATTGTGAGAATTTGCATATCTCATTATGATTATATTATAGCAATAACAGAAGACAGTCAACTACAAAAAAGTATGTAAGTGGATGTTAAAGAAGGCCTGAAACTTAAGGGATGAAAGAAAAAATGATAAAAATGTATTAAAAATGGAGGTAATGGAATGCAGAAAGAGCAATTGATCGCAAAATTTCAGGAATTATACGGAGAAGGCGGGGAAATCCGTACTTATTTTGCACCGGGACGAGTAAACCTGATCGGAGAACATACAGATTATAACGGAGGTCATGTATTCCCATGTGCACTGACAATGGGAACATGGGCAGTGGTAAGGAACAGAGAAGACAGAAAATTAGGTTTCTTCTCTTTGAACTTTGAAAAGCTTGGAATCATTGAGACAAGTCTCGATGAATTGATTCCGAGTAAAAATGCCGGATGGACGAATTATCCGAAGGGAGTAATGTGGGCATTTGAAAAGAGAGGGTATGAACTGACACATGGAATGGATATCCTGATCTATGGAAATATTCCGAATGGTTCTGGACTTTCTTCTTCCGCATCACTGGAAGTGCTGACAGGACTGATGTTAAAAGATACATTTGGATTTGAAGATCTCTCCATGATCGATCTTGCATTGATCGGACAGTATTCGGAGAATAATTTCAATGGATGCAACTGTGGAATTATGGATCAGTTCGCAAGTGCGATGGGTAAGAAAGATCATGCAATTTTCCTGGATACCAATACATTAAAATACGAATATGCACCGGTCGTTCTTGAAAATGCGAAGATCGTGATCATCAACAGTAAGGTAAAGCACAGTCTGGTTGATTCTGCTTACAATGACAGAAGAAATGAATGTGAGACTGCATTAAAGGAACTTCAGAAGGTTACAGATATAAAGACACTTGGAGATCTTACAGAGGACGGATTCGAACAGTACAAGGATGCGATCAAAGATCCGGTCAGACAGAAGCGTGCGAAACATGCGGTATATGAGAATCAGAGAACTATTCGTGCAGTAGAAGCACTCCGTAACAACGATGTGAAATTATTCGGACAGCTTATGAATGCATCTCATGAGTCACTTCGTTATGATTATGAAGTGTCCTGCGAAGAGATAGATATTCTGGTAGATCTGGCGCAGGCAATGCCGGGGGTTATCGGTTCACGTATCACCGGAGGCGGATTCGGCGGATGTACGGTTAGCATCGTTGAAGAAGGAACGGTAGATAAGTTTATCGAGGAGATTGGAAAGACATATAAAGAAAAAGTCGGACATGAAGCAGAATTCTATGTAGTAGATATCGGTGACGGAGCAAAGATTGTATAAATTCACAGAATAGAAAAAAGAACGGAAGGATCAGAATATGTTGTATGAAAATATTAAGAAACTGGTAGAATATGGTATTCAGACCGGACTGACACCGGAATGTGAGAGAATTTACACAACAAATTTATTGTTAGAATTATTCCAGGAAGATTCATATGAAGATGTAGAAATCGACAGCAGTTCCATCGAGCTGGAAGCAGTTCTGGAAGGATTACTGGATGAGGCGGTAAGAAGAGGAATCATTGAAGACAGTATCGGATTCCGTGATCTTTTCGATACGAAGATCATGAATTGTCTGGTACCAAGACCGGCTCAGGTACAGAAGACATTTGCGGAAAAATATGAAGAATCTCCGGAAGCTGCGACAGAATATTTCTACAAATTAAGTCAGGACAGCAATTATATCCGCAGATACCGTGTGAAAAAGGACATGAAGTGGAAAGTAGATTCCCCATATGGTAAGATTGACATCACAATTAATCTGTCCAAGCCGGAGAAGGATCCAAAGGCGATCGCTGCAGCAAGAAATGCAAAGAATACCGCATATCCGAAATGTCTGCTTTGTATGGAAAATGAAGGATATGCAGGACGTCTTGACCATCCGGCAAGAGAAAACCACAGGATTATACCAATCGAGATTGCAGGTGGAAAATGGGGATTCCAGTATTCACCATATGTGTACTATAACGAGCATTGCATCGTATTTAACGGACAGCATATCCCGATGAAGATTGATAAGAAAGCATTTGAGAAATTATTTGATTTCGTAAAATTATTTCCACATTATTTCCTGGGATCTAATGCAGATCTCCCAATCGTTGGCGGTTCTATCTTAAGTCACGATCATTTCCAGGGGGGACACTATACATTTGCAATGGCAAAAGCGCCGATCGAGATTAAAATTACAATCCCGGGATATGAAGATGTTGAGGCCGGAATCGTAAAATGGCCGTTATCTGTCATCCGAATCCGTCACAAAGATGAGAAACGCCTGATAGATCTGGCAGATCATATCCTCAGATGCTGGCGAAACTATACAGATGAAGATGCATTCATCTATGCGAATACAGATGGAGAGCCACACAATACCATTACCCCGATTGCAAGAAAACGTGATGGATTGTTTGAACTGGATCTGACTCTTCGGAATAATATCACAACCGAAGAACATCCACTTGGCGTTTATCATCCACATGCAGAGTATCATCATATTAAAAAGGAAAATATCGGACTGATCGAAGTTATGGGACTTGCGGTGCTTCCATCCAGATTAAAAGAAGAGCTGGAGATTCTTGCGGATTATCTGGTTCAGAAAAAAGATATCAGAAGTAATGAAAAGATTGCAAAGCATGCGGACTGGGCAGATACATTTTGTAAAAAATATGATGGGATTACAGAAGAAAATGTAATGGATATATTGAAAAAAGAAGTCGGTGAAGTATTTGTACATGTACTTGAGGATGCCGGAGTGTATAAATGTACAGAAGAGGGAAGAGAAGCATTTTTAAGATTTGTAAAAACATTATAAGATGTTAGAAAAACGTCAAAAATCAGAAGGGATGAAAAGCCCGGAAGATTTTTGGCGTTTTGTCATGTTTGAGTTGTTATGATGAAAATATAACAAAATTTTACGTAAATATAAAGTGCTGATTGTGAATAGAGATAGTAGATGCTATAATGTAAATATAATTTTTCGGGAAAAAGTATATTAAAAGAGAAATTTCAGGAGGGAACTTATATGAGATATGAAATCAAAGGAGACACATTACCGGTAGTTATCTGCTATCTGGAGGGCGGAGAGAAGATGATCACAGAAGGAGGCGGAATGTCTTGGATGTCACCGAATATGAAGATGGAGACGACTACGAATGGAGGAATCGGCAAGGCATTTGGAAGAATGTTTTCCGGTGAGCATATATTCCAGAATATTTATACCGCACAAGGTGGCAAAGGGATGATTGCATTTGCATCGTGCTTTCCTGGATCCATCAAAGCATTTGAAATCGGACCGGGGCGCGAGATGGTATTCCAGAAAAGCGCATTCCTTGCAAGCGAAGCAGGGGTAGAATTGTCTGTGTTCTTTAATAAGAAGTTCAGCTCTGGATTATTTGGCGGAGAGGGATTTATCATGCAGAAGGTATCCGGTCAGGGAACTGTATTTGCTGAGTTTGACGGACATGTAGTGGAGTATGAATTGAACGCCGGACAGGAAATTGTCGTAGATACTGGACATCTGGCTGCAATGGATGCTTCATGCCAGATAGAGATAAAGAGTGTTCCTGGAGTAAAAAATATGCTGTTTGGAGGAGAGGGAATTTTTAATACCGTGGTTCGTGGACCAGGAAGGGTATGGCTTCAGACAATGCCGATTTCAAATGTAGCAGGAGCACTCGGACCATATATTACAACATCCGGTAAATAATGCCTGGAAGGACAGGAAGTATGAGAACAAGAAGTATTCATAAAGCAGCACTGACGGATGCGGTTACACCACTGGAAGAGTCTGGAAAGAAACTGGCATATAAAGCGGCAGTCGAGGGAATCGTTCTTTTAGAAAATGACGGAAGTCTGCCATTGAAGGCAGGAAAGATAGCTTTGTACGGCGCTGGTGCGAAGAAGACGATTAAGGGTGGAACTGGATCAGGAGAAGTAAATGAGCGCCATGCAGTCTCTGTTTTTGAAGGACTGGAACAATCAGGATTTACAGTTACTACTATGCGGTGGATCGAAGATTATGACCAGGCATTCGAAGAGGGTGAACAGGAATATGCAGAAGAATTCAGGAAAAAACTAAGTCCAAAGAACCTGTCAGATTTTTTGAACCTGATGAGCAGTCCATATAGATATCCTTATGGCCGTGCCATACAGGAGAAGGATATAGAAGAGTCGGATACAGACAGTTGTATTTATGTGGTATCCAGACAGGCTGGTGAAGGGGCAGACAGAAAACTGGATGAAAATGAATATGGTCTATCAGAGATAGAGCGGATCAATATTGCATTCTGCGCAGAAAGATATAAGAAACTGATCGTAGTGATCAATGTAGGTGGAGTATTTGATCTGAATTTCTTAAATGAAATATCCGGAATTAATGCAGTTATTTTTATGGGAGAGCTAGGTACAATGGGAGGTCTGGCACTAGCAGATGTTATTTCAGGAAAACAGACGCCATCAGGGAAACTTACAGATACCTGGGCAAAACATTACCGGGATCTTCCGTTTGCAGATGAGTACAGTTACCTAAATGGTAATCTGGATGAGGAATATTATAGAGAAGGTATCTATGTAGGATACCGCTATTTTGATACATTTCATGTGGCACCAAGATATCCGTTTGGCTATGGAATGTCGTATACTAATTTTGCAATACGGTTTGAACAGATGCAGATGGAAGGCACGAAGATTCATGTGTATACAGAAGTGGAAAATACCGGAAGAATTTATGATGGTAAAGAAGTTGTGCAGATCTATGTAAGCTGTCCGAACGGGGAACTTAAAAAGGAAGCACAGCGGCTGACTGCATTTCATAAGACGAAGTTATTAAAGCCGGGAGAAAAGGCAAAACTTATACTTAGTTTTGATCTCCGGGATATGACTAGCTACAGGAAAAAAGATGCAGCAACGGTCCTTGAAAAGGGAGAATATGTAATCCGTCTCGGTAATTCCAGCAGGAATACCAGAGTATGCGGAATCTTGAGATTATCCAGTGAAATCATAACAGAAAAACACACGCATATCTGCAAAATCCCAATGCATGTGACAGAACTGGAACAAAAGGAAGAAGATATCCTTCATGCAGCCTGTGACTGCAGACAAAACTGGGGAAGAGGATGCGAGATTATTATTGAAAATATGGAAAAAATTCGAAGCATTCCGGTAGAAGAGGATAAGATAACAGAAATTGTGCATGAATATGGTCCGGTTAAAATATATTCCTCAGAAGAGACAGATGCCGTGATGGAGCGTTTAACACTCAGAGACATGGCAGAACTGTCTGTGGGCGGAGGTATGACTGGATCAAGATTCTTTGAAGCGCCAGGTGCAGCTGGGGTTACGTGCACAACACTGGAGCAAAAAGGAATTCCAAATGTAGTAATGGCAGATGGACCGGCAGGGCTTCGTCTGAACAAGGTTTCATCTGTGTCATTCACCGGAAAGGTAAAAGGGATAGAGCCGAATATTTCATGTATGAAATATCTTCCGGAGCCGGTTAAAAAAATCATGCTTGGAAATCCGGATAGCCCGAATCTGCTCTATCAGTTTACTACGGCATTCCCAAGCGGGATTTCACTGGCATCGAGCTGGAATCTGGAACTGGCGGAAGAAGTGGGAAATGCAGTTGGAAAAGAGATGGAATGTTATGGTGTAACCTATTGGCTGGCACCAGGACTTAATATTCACAGAAATCCACTTTGTGGACGCAATTTTGAATACTATTCGGAGGATCCACTGGTTTCAGGAAAATTTGCAGCCGCCATTACAAAAGGTGTGCAGAAGAATCGTGGGTGTTATGTGACGTTGAAGCATTTCTGCTGCAATAATCAGGAGGATAATCGCAATAAGACCAATGTGAATGTCAATGAACGAGCGCTTAGAGAAATCTATCTGAAGGGTTTCGAGATTGCGGTAAAGGAAGCGGGTCCGGGAGCCGTTATGAGCAGTTATAACAAAGTAAATGGTAAATATGTCAATAACAGTTACCGACTTCTGACACAGGTGCTTCGAAATGAATGGGGATTTGATGGTTTGGTAATGACGGACTGGTTTGCAACCGGGCGTAAATATGGAAATCCGGCACATGCGATTGCATCCGGGAATGATCTGATTATGCCGGGAAGTGCAGGTGCGGTGGATGAGATTGTGAAAGCGGTGTCCAAGGGAGTGATACTGGAAGAGGATGTAAAAAGAAGTGCAGCGAATGTATTGCGTGGAGTGTTATCCAGCAGGATATATCAGGGATTTACAAGAATGCATATGAAAAAGTAAAAGGTGAGAAGTAAGCGTGAGACTAGATAAGAAAAAAATGATTGCTGCCATAATTGTGGCATGCACAACACTTTTCATAGCAATAGGAATACATGAAAAAAAAGATACACGAAAACAATTAAAATTTGGAGCTACTTATATGACAATGAATAATCCATATTTTGTTAATATGGATGAAAATATTGAAGAGTCAGTGCAGGCAAAGGGGGATATCTTAATTACAAGAGATCCCCTGCAGGATTAGAAAAAACAAAATGAACAGATAAAAGATATGATAAATGAAGGGATTGATGTACTTTTTCTGCAACCTGTAGATCGAAATAAAGTTCGGCCTGCACTTGAACTATGTAAAAAAAAGCATATACCTGTAGTTGTTATTGATTCTGAAGTGTCGGATACAGAAGCGGTTGTATCCACGATTGTTTCGGATAACTATGATGCGGGGGTTCAATGTGCAAAAGATATGATGAAGAAAAAAACAAGTGCAAATATAATAATTGTAAATCAGAAAGCATTGAATTCAATTAATGAGAGAGTGAAAGGTTTTAGGGATACTATTAAAGGGCATCCACAATATAAGATAGTAGAAGAAAAAGAGAGTGCCGCAGAGTTTGAAATTGCAATGAAAGTTATGGAGGAAATTATTTATGAAAAGAAAAATTATGATGTTGTAATGGGCGGAAATGATCCAATTGCTTTAGGGTGCATAGCAGCGATGCAAATGACTGATAAGACGGATCAGGTTATGGTTTATGGTGTGGATGGTTCGCCAGATGGAAAAGCAATGATAAAGGCAGGATTTTTAGAAGGAACAGCGGCACAATCACCAATTAAAATAGGTGAAAAGGCAGTTCAGACAGCATACAGCTATTTGGCAGGGGAAACTGTAAAAAAACATGTTACAATACCTGTCGAATTAATTACAGCAGATAACTTAAAGCTTTATGACATGACAGGATGGCAATAATGAAAAAAAATTATAGTTTAATTTTGAGAAAGATAATATTTGCTTTTAATAGTATATCAGTGATTGGAATTGCAATATTTATTTTATATACAACAAGAAAAATATGTGATGCATACGTTGCAAGTGATTTCTTAGAAAAAGTCAATGCGATTCCGGCAAACCCTTCTGCATTAGTAGGAGAAATTTTGGTATTAGTAGCTATAATGGGAATTTCTTTTATATGCAGAGAAAAATTTGTTAGGGAAAATACAGGAGTATATTATTTGACTTTACTTATAGATTTTTGTGCAAGTTTTTTTATTGTTTATAGATTAGATTTTAATTATAATGGGATACTTTTGTGGGTTTTTGCGAATCTCATTGCACATATTAAAGACATGGGAGGAAAATATGTATTAGCAGTGATATCTTTACTAAGCTATATAGGAACCAATCACGGTATTATCTCGGTAAGTACGAAAATATTTTCTGTTAATGATTATATAAAGGTATATGATATTGGAATCCAAAAAGTATTATATTGGCTATATAATTTGCTTACATCATTAAATATTATTTTATTTTTTGTTTTTTGTGTATTCATTATTATCGAACAGAGTGGAACGATAGATGAGGTAAAAAAATTATATTTTAAATTATCGCAAACAAATGAAGAGCTACAACAGGCAAATGAAAAATTACAGGAATATGCTGTAATGAAAGAAAAAATGGGAGAAACAAAGGAGCGCAACCGGCTGGCTAGAGAAATTCATGATACATTAGGGCATACGCTAACGGGTATATCAGCGGGGGTAGATGCTTGTATAGCGATGATCGATACTTCACCTGAGGTAACGAAAGGACAATTGGAGCTTATTTCAAAAGTTACAAGGGATGGAATAAAAGAAGTAAGAAGGTCAGTAAGTGAATTAAGACCCGATTCTCTGGAACGTTTAAACTTGGAACCGGCAATTCGTAAGATGGTAAATGAAACAAATTCAATAACAAATACAAAAATACATTTTGAATGTGATGTCGAAAAATTGAAATTTGATGAAGATGAAGAAAATGCGATATATCGTGTTGTTCAGGAAAGTATGACGAATTCTGTACGACATAGTCATGCAAAAAATGTTTATATTACTATAAAAAAGAAATATTCCGATATTTATATTTCAATCAAAGATGATGGAATTGGATGTACTGATATGAAGAAAGGATTTGGTACAAGACATATTGTTGAGCGGATAAAGTTATTAAATGGGACAGTAGAGTTTGATGGAAGTGATGGATTTACAACAAATGTTGTAATTCCTATAAGATGGGGTGAAGAATATGATTAAAGTACTGATTGCAGATGATCAGGAATTGATTAGGCAAAGTTTGTCAATTGTATTAAATACAAAGGAAGGAATAGAAGTAACAGATACGGTTGCAAATGGACAAGAAGTAATTGCAAGTGTACGAAAAAATAGACCGGATGTTATTTTAATGGATATTCGAATGCCTAAAATGGATGGCGTACAGTGTACGAAAATAATAAAAGATAATTATTCAGAAATAAAAATTATTATACTCACAACTTTCGATGATGATGAGTATGTATATAATGCATTAAAATGGGGAGCAAGTGGATATCTTTTAAAAGGAGTATCGATGGACGGATTGACTAATGCAATACGTACTGTATATAGTGGACAGGCAATGATAAATCCAGATATTGCTACAAAAGTTGTAAGATTGTTTTCACAGATGGCAAAGGCTGATTATGTAGTTGATGTAGATCAGAAGAGAACAGAAAATCTGACTAAAACAGAATGGAAAATTATTAATGAAGTTGGACGGGGAAGTTCGAATAAAGAAATAGCGGAAAATTTGAATCTTTCAGAAGGTACTGTACGGAATTATTTGAGTGGGATATTAAACAAATTAGAGTTCAGAGACAGAACGCAATTGGCAATTTGGGCAGTACAGAATAAAGTAGCAACAAAAATAACGGAGCAATAGTAAATGAAAAAGAAAAGTATATACGGATTAGTTGTTTGCTTTTTGAGCATAATATTAATAATACTTGCATGGAACTATAGACAAAAAAATAAACCAATTGTATTGGAATTTGGCATGTTTGCTGAGAGTAATTGGGATGTTAAGAATGCGAATGCATATGTAATAATAGATGATGCAATAAAAAAATTTGAAAAAGAACATCCAGGTGTTAAAGTTCATTATGAGACAGGGATTAGAAAGGAAGATTATTCAGAATGGTTAGATAGAAAAATATTAGAAGGAGAAACACCAGATGTATTTATGGTGTTGTCTGATGATTTTTATAAATATGTGTCATTAAATGTTATATCTGATTTAGATAATCAGATTGCTAATGATAGGAATTTTAAAAAGGAGTATTTTTTTGATACAGTATTAGATATTGGAAAATATCATGAAAGTCAGTATGCGTTACCATATGAGGTAGTACCGACTTTGATGTTCGTAAATAAAACATTGTTGGAACAAGAAGGAATAGAAGTCCCAAATGAAAATTGGACATGGAGTACAATGGAGCAAATTGTTGATCAGATTACAAAGGATAAAAACGGTGATGGTGTGATCGATCAATTTGGGACATATAATTATACTTGGAAAGAAGCTGTATATTCAAATGGTGCAGAGCTTTTTGATAAAGATGGGAAAAAAGCTTTTTTTTCGGGAACAAAAGTGAATGAAGCAGTTAAATTCGTGAAAAAGTTAAATGAAATGAATGGAGGCCGTGAAGTAACACAAAATGATTTTGATTCGGGAAATGTGGCATTTATGCCGTTAGCGTTTTCTGAGTACAGGACATATAAAACTTATCCGTATAAAATAAAAAAATATACAAGTTTTCAGTGGGATTGCACAAGCATGCCGGCAGGCCCAGGAGGTCATAATACTTCAGAAGTAGATGCACTTTTGATGACTATTGGAAATAAAAGTAAACATAAGGAATTAGCATGGGAATTTCTGAAAATGTTAACTTCGGATTCTTCAATTCAAAGAGAAATATTTGAATATTCGCAAGGTGCATCAGTATTGAAATATGTAACTGGATCAAGATATGCAGAAAGCATGATTCGGAAGGATATGGATGTAGATGAGAGGGTTATTGATAATCGTTTGTTAATTGATGCGATAGAGAATGGACGGATAAATCCAAAATTCTCGAAATATCCAGAGGCTATGGCATTAGCAGAGAATGAAATAGATGATATTTACAAAAATGAAAAGAATATTGATAGTTCGCTTAAGGTATTTCAGAGAAGTATTACTAAATTTTTAAATCAATAAGAAAAGCATTACATTTGTCACATTTTTTTGTGAGAAATGTAATGCTTTTTTAGTTACAAAATACAGGTGTACAGGAAAAGGAAAATTAGTAATATTAAGACAACAAATAACAAGCAAGGAGGAAAAGAAATGAAAAGAAAATTAGTGAGCGTGTTATTGAGTGTTTCATTAGTTGCAGCAATGGTAATGGGTTGCAGCAACGGTGATGGGGACAAGAAATCTAGTTCGACGAAAACTGAATCGACGTCAAACAAAAAGGGAGGTCACAAGTTTGGGTATACTTGTATGGACGGAACGAACCCATTCTTTGTAACATTGGAAGATGAAATCAGAAAGAAAGTCGAAGCAAATGGGGACGAGCTTGTATCTGTAGATCCGGCAAATGATGTAAGTCTTCAGGTACAGCAGGTAGAGGATTTGATTTCACAGGGAATTGATGCAATGTTCCTGAATCCAGCAGAAGCTGAAGGAATTCTTCCAGCTTTGGATGCTTTAAAAGGAGCAAACATTCCAATCGTTAACTTTGATACAGAAGTTGCCGATATGTCGTATGTAACAAGTTATGTTGGATCTGATAACTACAATGCAGGTAAAGTTTGTGGAGAAGATTTAGTTAAGAAATGCCCGAAGGGTGGAGACATTATTGTTCTTGATTCACCGACTATGAATTCAATTGTAGATCGTACAAAAGGATTTACAGATGCAATCAAAGGAAAAGGATTTAACATTGTTGCACAGCAGGATGCAAAAGGGAATCTTGAAACGTCAATGGGAATTGCAGAAGATTTATTACAGGCACATGGAGATGTAGTTGCAATCTTTGGTGGAAATGATCCTACAGCGCTTGGTGCATTAGCGGCAGCAAATGCAGCAGGAATTAAGGATTGCAAAATTTACGGAGTAGATGGTTCACCGGATGTTAAATCAGAGCTTGCAAAAGGTGATTCTTTAATGGAAGGAACAGGAGCACAGTCTCCAGTTGGTATTGCTGATAAGTCTGTAGAGGTTATGTATAAAATCTTAGATGGCAAGAAAGTGAAAGACAAATATCCAGTAGAAACATTCCTGATTACAGCAGATAATGTTAACGATTATGGTACAGATGGTTGGCAGTAAACGATAGTCATTAACAAAAATATGAAAGGTGCTTTATTCAAATGAACTGGATAAAGCACCTTTTTGCATAAAAGAAAGATATAAGTGGGTGATATTTTGAGTGGTACAACATTGCTAGAAATGAAACATATACACAAAAAATTCCCAGGTGTATATGCATTAAAGGATATTAATTTCGAACTTCGAACGGGGGAAGTTCATGCATTACTAGGTGAAAATGGAGCCGGAAAGTCTACGCTTATCAAAGTGTTAGGCGGAATTTATACAGCAGATGAAGGCGAGATAATTATAAACGGTAAAAAAGTAAATATAGATGGTGTAAAGGCTGCACAGGCTAATGGAGTAGCGATTATTCATCAAGAATTGGTTTTGGTTCCGTATATGACTGTAGCTGAAAACATTTTTTTGGGACGAGAACCGATGAGTTCCGGATTTGTTGATAAAAAGAAAATGAATCATGATGCGCAAAAATTGTTAGATGACTATCAAATGGGAATACAAGCTAATCAGTTAATTAAAGAATTAACGATAGCACAGCAGCAGATGGTTGAAATTGTAAAAGCAATTTCTTATAATTCAAAAATTTTAGTTATGGATGAACCAACTTCTTCGATTTCAGATAAAGAGGTAGCATTTTTGTTTAAGACAATGAGGAGTCTTACTTCCAAGGGAGTAGGTATTATATATATTTCTCATAAGATGAGTGAATTGGAAGAAATTTGCGATAGAGTAACTGTTATGCGAGATGGAGAATATGTAGGTACTGAAGTTGTAAAAAACACTACAAAAGATGCATTAATTGCAATGATGGTTGGAAGAGAATTGACTAATTACTATACAAGAGATTTTGAAGAACATGAAGAAGTTATTATGCGATGCGAAGGAATCTCAGATGGTGAGCTGGCAGAAAACGTAAGTTTTGAACTTAGAAAAGGTGAAATATTAGGCTTTGCCGGATTGGTTGGAGCTGGAAGAAGTGAAGTAATGAAAAGTATATTTGGGCTTATGCCAAAAAGTACAGGAGATATATATCTGGAGGGTAAAAAAGTTACTATTAATTCACCAATTGATGCTATGAAAAATGGCATTGCACTTGTTCCGGAAAATCGTAAACTCGAAGGTTTATATTTGGTACAAAGTGTCAGGTTTAATTCAACGATAGAAGTTTTAAACGAGTTCATTAAAGGTATTTTTGTAGACAATTCTAAAGAAAGAGAAATTACACAAGAATATATTGATAAAATGGCAACCAAAACACCTTCACAGGAACAAGCTATAGGTAATCTGTCAGGAGGAAATCAACAAAAGGTATTAATTGGTCGTTGGCTTGCAACACATCCGAAAATTTTAATTCTTGATGAGCCTACAAGAGGTGTAGATGTAGGTGCAAAATCAGAAATATATGCAATTATGAATAAATTGGCAAAACAGGGAATGTCAATTATTATGATATCTTCTGAGTTACCAGAAATTTTAGGAATGAGTGATCGAATCTATATAATGGCACATGGAAAGATGAGAGGCTGTATTAGTCATAAAGAAGCAACGCAGGAAAGCGTTATGATGCTGGCAGCTGAATAGGATGGGCATAATAAAGGAGGAAAAAAACAAATGGAAGAAAAAACAAAAAAAACAACAGCGACAGCTGGAGTTGGAAATGCTGTTAAAATATACTTTAAAGAAAATCTTGGTATAATCGTAGCCTTCTTGGTATTATGTGTATTTTTATCAGTTTTTCCAAAAACAAGTGGATCATTTTTTACAAGACAGAATATATTTAATGTATTAAGACAGATTTCTACGAACCTGTTCCTGGCATGTGGTATGACAATGGTAATTATTCTTGGTGGAATCGATTTGTCTGTTGGATCAATCATTGCATTATCAGGTTGTATTTCGGCAGGATGTGTAGCAAGATATAATCTCCCATTACCGATAGCATTACTTATGGGACTTTTAGTTGGACTTTTAGTTGGTATGTTTAATGGTGCTGTAATCAGTAAAACTACAATTCCAGCATTTATCGTAACATTGGCTACAATGAATATAGCAAAAGGACTTGCATATGTATATACTGGCGGTTCGCCTGTACGAGTAGTAACAAAAGAATGGCAATTTTTAGGAGCTGGTTATGTTGGAATTTTTCCTACACCAGTTGTAATTTTAGTAATTGTTCTTATTATTACAGCAATCATTATGAATAAGACGAAAATGGGACGTCATATGTATGCTGTCGGAGGAAATCAACAGGCGGCCGAGTTTTCAGGAATTAAAGTGGAAAAAGTAAAATTCTTTGTACATGCATTTTCTGGATTGATGGCAGGTCTTGCTGGAATTGTTTTGGCTTCACGTATGTATTCCGGACAGCCTACAGCCGGTGATGGAGCTGAAATGGATGCTATCGCAGCAGTTGTTGTTGGTGGAACTTCAATGGCTGGTGGTAGTGGTAAAATTGGTGGAACTATTATAGGTGGTTTGATTATAGGTGTTTTAAATAACGGATTAAATCTTTTGAATGTAAACTCATTCTGGCAGTATGTAGTAAAAGGAGTTGTGATTTTACTGGCTGTATTCCTTGATTACTTTAGAAATAAAGGAAAGAAATAAGATAAACTGAAAAGGAGAAAGATTATGTTAGTTTCATTAAAGCCGTTGATGGAAGATGCAATGAAAAAAGGATATGCAGTTGGAGCATTTAATTGTCCGAATATGGAATCAGTAATGGCTATCATACAGGCTGCAGAGGAAACAAATTCACCAGTTATATTAAACTATGCAGAGGTGCATGGAAATTTGATATCCATGGAAGATATCGCACCAGTTATGCTTCAATTTGCAAAAAAAGCCTCTGTTCCAGTTTGTGTACATTTGGATCATGGTGAGTCTATTGAAAGTTGTATTAAAGCAATACAGTTAGGTTTTAGCTCTGTGATGATTGATGCATCAGGCAGTGATTATGAAGAAAATATAAGAATAACTGCAGAAGTGGTGAGGTTGGCTCATGCAGTCGATGTTACAGTTGAAGCAGAACTTGGACATATTTTCTCATCTGACAAAGGATTAGGAGATACAGAAGAAATTGAAACAGCGGACAGTTTTTCAAATTTAGATGATGTGTATACAAGTCCAGATATGGCAAAAGATTTTGTTGAAAAAACCGGAGTAGATGTGTTGGCAATTGCTTTCGGAACAAGTCATGGGATTTATACACAGAAGCCAGTTTTGGATTTGAATCGTATTACAGAAATTAAAAACAAAATTGATATCCCATTCGTAATGCATGGTGGTTCAGGACTTAGTAAAGAGGAGTTTCAGACAGCTGTAAAAAATGGAATACGTAAAATTAATTATTACACGTATATGACATTGGCTGGTGGAAAAGCAGTCAAAGCTGCATTGGATAAAAAAAGTGTAGAAGAAAATATTTTCTATCATGACATTCCGTTAATTGCTATGAAAGCTATGAAAGAAAATGTGAAAGTGGCAATTGAAACATTTGCACTAAAAAATTAGGGAGTGTGAAAGATGAAAAGATCAGAGATTAACAAAGCTTTGAAGGATATGCATGATTTGATCAAAAAATTTCATGTATCACTTCCTCCATTTTGTGAATGGACACCAGAAGAGTGGAAAACAAAAGGGAAAGAATACGATGAAATTAGAGATAATATGCTTGGCTGGGATATAACAGATTTTGGACTCGGAGATTTTGAACATACAGGATTTTCGTTAATTACGTTAAGAAATGGAAATATAAAAAACGATAAGTATGATAAACCATATGCAGAAAAGTTATTGATGCTCCATGAAGGTCAGCATGCGGAAATGCATTATCATGTATATAAAATGGAAGACATTATTAATCGCGGAGGTGGAAATGTACTAATTCGTGTATATAATTCGACGGAAGATGGAAAAATGGCAGATACAGATGTCATTGTACATAGCGATGGATGTGTTTATACAGTGAAGGCGGGAACTCAGATAAGACTAACGCCAGGAGAAAGTATTACTGTGACAAGAGGATTGTACCATGACTTTTCTGTAGAAGAAGGAAAAGGATCCGTTTTGTTGGGAGAAGTTTCTATGTGCAATGACGATAATACGGATAATTATTTCTATAATAAAAAAGTAGGACGTTTTCCTGCTATAGATGAAGACGAAGAACCATACCGTTTATTATGTAATGAATATCCAAAGGTTTTGTAGGAGGAAGACCTATGAATAAAGAAGGAATAACGGTTGCAGGAAATCTTATTGCAGATGTAGTATACACAATAGATGTATATCCTCAAAAAGGCAATTTAACATGGATGAGAAATCCGGTTGCCCATACCGGAGGTATTAACAACTTAATTATTGATTTGGCACGGTTAGATTCTAAAATACCAATAAAAGTATCGGGAGTTGTGGGTGATGATGAAAATGGTCAATTTATAGTAGATTCTTTAAGAGAGTATCCGAATATAAACATTGAAGGGATTGTAAAAAAAGGAAGAACAGCTGTTACATTTGCAATGACAGAAAAAGAAAGCAAGCAGAGAACATTCTTTTTTGATCCAGGAACCAGTTTGGAATTCAATGAAAAGCAGATAGATTTTAAGAAAATAAAGGCGGATATTTTTCATTTAGAATATTTACTTTTATTAGGAACGCTGGATCAACCGGATGAAGACTATGGAACTAAAGCCGCAAAGGTATTAGCAACTGCACAAAAATATGAAATGGAAACTTCAGTAGATATGGTTTCAGAAGAAGGAAATCGATACCAAAAAGTTGTATGGCCTGCATTGAAGTATACAGATTATTGTGTGGTAAATGAAGTAGAAGGAACCGGTGTGACTGGAATTCAATTATATGATAAGGATGGAATAAAAGAAGAAAATATGAGAAAGGGGTTGGAAAAATTAAAAGAATTGGGAGTAAAAAAGTGGGCTATAATACATTCACCTGCATGTGGATATGGTTTGAATTGTCAAACAGGAGAATTTGTAAAAGTTCCAAGTTTTAAACTCCCAAAAGGATTTATAAAAGGAACGACTGGGGCAGGTGATGCATTTTGCTCGGGCGTTTTATATGCAGCGTATCAAAGAGAAAGTATAGAGAAGGCATTATATTATGGTGCTATTACAGCTGCATGTTCACTCTCTAAAGAAGATAGTACCTCAGGTGTTATGGACTTGAAAGAAATGAAATTATTTATGAAGACAAACGTATAGAAAAGTTGCTAAAGATAGAAAGAATTTTGGAGATTATAAGATTATGTTTATAAAATCTGGAATTCTTTCTATTTTTTTGTTTAGCCGATGAACTTTCTTTCACAGAATAAACATAAATTTTCCACATACTTTTCAAAAAAATTTCTTATATTGTTACAAAATTGAGTTTAACAGGAGGAAGGAAATTTGATAGAAGTAAAGAATCTTACCAAACGTTATGGTAACCATCTGGCGGTAGATCATCTGAATTTCACCGTAGAATCCGGTAAAATCTATGGATTCTTAGGACCAAACGGTGCAGGAAAATCTACGACCATGAACATCATGACCGGTTACCTGGGAGCTACAGAAGGACAGGTGCTGATCGACGGACATGACATTTTGAAAGAGCCTGAAGAGGCCAAGAAGAATATCGGCTATCTGCCGGAAATCCCGCCATTATATATGGAAATGACGGTGCGGGAATATCTGGAATTTGCCGCTGAATTAAAAGGAATTAAGAAAGACAAAAGAGAATCGCAGATAGAAGAGGTTATAAGACTTGCCAAATTAAGAGATGTAGAGAACAGGCTGATTCAGAACCTGTCAAAAGGTTATAAACAAAGAGTCGGGCTTGCACAGGCAGTTCTGGGATTTCCGGAGATTATCATCCTGGATGTAAAATGAGGTATAGATGGTAGGCGTGTATGGAGTGTATACAGTTTGCTTTTAG
>OLPV01000998.1_pt1 | contig 22334 bp, 20 predicted proteins | sample 1671961 | NCBI WGS metagenome assembly OLPV01 (sample SAMEA3136630, study PRJEB25190) | human gut metagenome | biome: human gut; feature: human-associated habitat; material: faeces | place: Austria | collected 2013
AGAGACACCGTCACCGTCGATTCAGCCGACAGAGACTCCGGTTTCGACAATCAGTCCGACCGGCTTGCCGTCTCAGACACCTTCGGCAGCACCTGAAAACATAGCACCATCTTTTTCCCATAAACCGGAAAAATCGCCAGCCGGCCGTCCTATGATTTCTTTCAAGAAGAAAGGGCATGGAAACCGGCGTTATATTCAAGTCAGCATAAAATCGACAGCCGGCAGATATTTTGATCTCTATATGAAGAAAAAGGGCAAAAAATATGTCCGCATTCGTTTGAAAAAAATGTCGTTAAAAAAGGGCAAGCGGGTAGTGAAACTGAAATATACCAAGAAAGGCTACACGGTTTGCTTTAAAGTAAGAACGTATGATATGATAAAGGGGCGTAAACGATATGGCGCGTATAGTAAGGAGAAAAGGATAAAATTGTAAAGATAGAAAAAATCACTTGCATTTGAGAGTGTACTATGTTATACTGTCGAAAAGCAAGTGATTTTTAGTCTAGTATAAAATAAGTAAAAGAGTCGAATAAGTTGGTATATCATTCTTGCTTTAAATTCCAGAAAACAATTACAAAGCAGGAGTGAAACGGATTAGGGAAAGTGATTTTTTTTCATTACAAAACTCCTGCCAAACACACACAAGGGAGATTTTGAATGAAGAAGAGAACAAAAACCAAAACGAAAACGCAGCCAGTGGTAATACGGAATTACAGGGACACTTTATTCCGTATGCTGTACCGGAACAAAAAGAGACTGCTTTCCCTGTTTAACGCAGTCAATGGGACGCATTATGACAATCCGGATGACTTGACTATCACTACTCTGGAGGGTGTATTATATCTGGGAATGAAAAATGATGTATCTTGTATCATCGATATGATGATGCAGTTGTATGAACATCAGTCGACGGTTAATCCCAATATGCCGCTGCGAAACTTATTTTATGTGTCGGATCTGTTACAGAAATACATTTATGAAGAAGGCCTAGACATCTATTCCCGCAAGCAGATCAAAATCCCGACACCGAAGTTTGTCGTATTTTACAATGGAGATGAGGAGCAGCCGGAGCGGAAAGAAATCCGCTTGTCAAAAGCTTTTTCTGCCAATACCGGCGAGACTAACATGGAATTGGTTGTGCTTCAGATCAATATCAACAAAGGACAAAATGAAGAATTGAAAGCAGCCTGCAAAACCCTGCAGGAATACGCGGAGTTTACGGAAAGAGCGCGTGAACATAGAAAAGAAATGGAACTGGAGGATGCGATACGGACAACGATAGACGAATGCATCCGAGATGGAATCTTAAAAGATTTTTTGTTGAAAAATAAGGCGGAGGTGTATCATATGTGCTTGTATGAATTTGATGTGGAACTGCATGAAAGAGTACTTCGGGAAGAAGAAAGAGAGGAAGGCAGACTAGAAGGAATTCGCGAAGGGCGCTTGGCTGGACAACAAGAGGGAATGCAAAACGGTAAAAAATTTGCCAAACAGGTTTTTAAGGCTTTCATGAGTGGGAAAACTCCGGAAACGATTGCGGAGGAGTTGAATGTTCCGTTGGAGGAAGTGAAGAATCTGGTAGATTGATGTAAATTCATAAAGATAACAGAGAGACATAGTGAGGCTGTGTCTCTTTTTTTTATGCACAAAATTGGTAAATGTCATCGACACTTTCACTGATTACCTGCTTGGACAAAAAAGGGAAAAATTGAAAATGATTTTGCAGGGCATATGATATCTTATATTCAAGAGCTAAATGACACATAGTGTCACTCTAAAAAGGTATACTGTAAAAAAACGGAGAGGAGCTGAGTACATATGAAAATGAAATATTTTTCTTTTGTAAAGCCGATTGTTTGTCCAAAATGCCACAAGCCGTACAAAGTGGATGTTTTTAAAAGATGCGTTCATTGTGGGGCTTATCTTGGAGGAATCATGTGGTAGAAAAGCAGGTAGAAAATACCGAGAAAAGTTCTGACATTTTGTGTAAAATAATGACGAGGTGAAAAAATGAAGTCAAAGGAAAAAAACAAAAAGAGGTACGCTGGAATTTATCAGGAACTTGTAGAGATTGTCGGCGAGGATTTAATCAGTCAAATTTATGAGCGGTTTCATGGGATGGAAGTCTCAATGCCTTCACGTTTGTATTCTATTGAGTATGTCATAGAACTTGCGGCAAAGGAAGATCCGTCGGAATGGAAAGAAATTGCCCGCAAATATGGCTACAATGAAAAATATCTTAAGCGCTTGATCTTGGAAAAACTGGAAAGCCAGCACTAGGTAATGGGAAACATGGAGGTATATTGCGATGAAATGGGATCAAAGGTATGTGACAGAAAAATTACGTGATGCAGTAAATGAAAAAATTACTCAAATGTATGGGCAAAATGTGCCGGAAGAACCTCAAGAACGTCTTTGTCATGAAATTGATTCAATCGAAAAAAATGGGTGGGTATGGCATTATTATTTCGCTCATTTATTAGCCGGGAAGGCGAAAAACGATGGCAATATAGTGTGGAGCCGCGGATCAGCAGGGGCATCCTTTGTGGCATATCTCTTGAATATCACAGAGGTAAATCCGTTGTCGGAACTCTACGAGGGATTTGACATTCCATTTGAGGTGTTTGCCGGATACGAAGGAGAAAAGAAACCGGATTTTAATCTCAATGTACCGCCATCTTACCATGACTGTCTTTTGACTTTTGCACGTGACACATTTGGAGCAGACTGCGTAGCCCTGGAAGAATGTAAGAAAGCAAAGCAATTTACTTGGTACAAATACACGTAAAATCTACCGAGAAATGTTTTTTGACTTTGTGTATAATAATAGAAAGCAGGTGAAAATTCTCAAACAGAGTTTGACATAAAAAGTAGAGTTAAGTAGTCAGACTATATCAGGCATAGAAAGGGATATAGTTCTTTTAACTTGGAATAAATATTTAGCAATTATGATGTTTTTGAAAGCTAATAAAGAAAAATACAAAACTGTTTTCAATCACAACTCACAAGAGTTAGAAGCAGTTTTAGTGGTTATACATAATAGAAACATGGAGGAATGTTTATGAAGTACAACGGTTTAAATGATGCAGAGGTAAAGATATCTCGTGAAAAAAATGGAAATAATACTATACCAGATTCGGAACCTACTACATTTTGGGATGAATTCAAAGAGACCTTTGGAGATCCTATGATTAAAATATTGCTAATAATTGCAGTCATAATGATTATTATGTTCTTCTTAGGATATGCAGAAATCTATGAGCCGATAGGTACAATTGTGGCAGTGGTTATTGTTGCTATTGTATCAGCAAAAACTGGCGTGGCAAGTGATACTGCATATAGAAAATTGAAAGAAGATCAGAAGAAAGATACATGTAAAGTATACCGCAATGGCATGGTTACCATTGTTGATGTAGATGATGTGGTTGTGGGTGATAAGGTACTTCTTCAATCTGGAGACAAAATCCCAGCAGATGGTATTTTGATTGATGGTGATTTGCGAGTGGATAATTCTGCTTTGAATGGTGAAGCAGAGGAATGCAAGAAGTTTGCAACTGCTGAAGATAAGATGTTTGCTGAGAAAATAACAGGGGATGTTTTCGTAGATGAATATTCTTTATTTAGAGGATCAGTAGTCTTTGATGGAGAAGGGGTTCTTGATGTGCGTAAGGTGGGGCTAAATTCTATGATGGGTAAAATGGCTGAAGATATGCAGGATGAAGAACCGGATTCACCATTGAAAGTTAAACTTGGTATACTTGCAAAACAGATATCAACATTTGGTTATATTGGTGCAATGGTAATTACATTGTTATATATTACTTTCTTTGTTGTTAATGCTGGTGGATTTGGACCGTATTTTGCTACTGGCTGGACAAATATTGTTCAGGATTTAGTAGAAGCCGTTTCACTTGCAATAGTTATTATTGTTTGTGCAGTGCCAGAAGGCCTTCCACTTATGATTTCATTGGTATTAATGCAGAACACTAAGAAGATGTTAGAACACAATGTATTAGTAAGAAAAGCTGTAGGTATTGAAACAGCAGGGTCTTTGAATATTTTGTTTAGTGATAAGACGGGAACGATAACAAAAGGTTCTCTTGAAGTTGTAGAGTTTTTTACAGCAAATGGCGATGACATTCCGTTTGAGGAGATAAAAAGTCATGGCAAGATAAAAACGATGCTTGATGTTGCTATAGGAATGAATTCAGCATCAATGTATGATGGCTCTCACAAGGTAATAGGTGGTAATGCAACTGACCGAGCATTAATGAGGTTTTTAGGAGAAGATAATTATAAACTTATCAGTAGTGATACAACTTATATTGCAGGTGCTTCTCAGGGCTTTAATTCGGCTAATAAATTTAGTCAAGTGGAAATTACTGACTTGAATCAGACGTTTTATAAAGGTGCCCCTGAAAAATTTATTGAAAAAGCAACTAAAGCTTTAAATGAAAATGGAGAAATTATAGAACTGGACACAAATGCTCTTAATGAAAAAATTAATGAGCTTGCTTCAAGAGCGATGAGAGTGTTAGCTTTTGGATATTCTAACAAGAAGATGACACAAAATTGCATTAATGATGATGTTGTCATTATTGGTCTTGTAGCCATAAGAGACGATGTAAGACCCGAGGTTAAAACTGCAATAAAGGAAGTGCAGGATGCAGGAATTCAAGTTGTTATGATTACGGGAGATCGGCTTGAAACAGCAGCTGCAATAGCAGAGGATGCAGGACTTATTCAAAACGAAAAAGATATGGCATTAACATCTGCACAACTTGCACAAATGTCAGATGATGAGTTAAAAACTATTATAAAGGATATCAGAGTTATAGCTAGAGCACTTCCTACAGATAAATCAAGAATGGTTAGAATTTGTCAGGAAATGAATCTTGTTGTCGGGATGACAGGAGACGGTGTTAATGATTCTCCTGCATTAAAGAGAGCAGACGTCGGTTTTGCAATGGGTAGTGGAACGGAAGCCGCAAAAGAAGCAGGAGAGATAGTTGTTCTTGATGATAATTTTAAGTCAATTAAAGATGCAATTTTATATGGGCGCACGATTTACAATAATATATTGAAATTCTGTAGATTTCAGTTGGTAATTAATGTGGCAGCAGTTATTGTAAGTGCTATTAGTCCTTTCTTCGGTATTGAGGAGCCGCTTAAAGTCACACATTTGTTGTTTGTAAATCTTGTAATGGATGGACTTGGAGCAATAATGCTTGGTAATGAGCCTGCATTAGAAAAATATATGTTAGAGAAACCTAGAAGGAGAGATGAGAGCATTATTAGCAAGAAAATGTTTTCTCAAATTCTTACCATGGGTACATGGTTAACAATTATAAGTTTCCTATTTTTGAAAGCTCCTTTCTTTGAAAGGTTTTTCGAGAATGAAGCACAGAAATATACAGCATATTTTGTTTTGTTTATTGTAGCCGCATTGTTTAATGGATTTAATGTGCGTGATGAAAGCTTCGGGATTTTTAAAAACCTTAATGCAAATCCAGGATTTTTAAAAGTATGGTTTGCTATTGTAATTGTGCAGGCATTTATTGTTAACGCTGCCTTAGTTCCATTTGTAGTATTTACTTGGATAGGGAATATGTTTAGTTGTGTACCGTTTGGAATTATGGGATGGTTAATAACAATTGTTTTGGCAGCAACAATGATTCCTGTTGATTTATTGCGCAAATGTTTAGTTGGCAAGAAATAGAAGGAGGGCTAATATATGTCAATTAATTTATCAAAAGGACAGAAGATTAATCTGTCAAAAGAGAACGCAGGTCTATCGCAGATTATGGTTGGCTTAGGCTGGGATGAAGCACAGCAAAGTACCGGTTTTTTAGGTGCATTATTCGGGTCAAAACCAGAAGATATTGACTGTGATGCATTTGCTATTATGTTAGGTGGAGATGGAAAATTATTACATCACGCAACGGATTTAAATGAGTGTACAATATTTTTTAATAATTTGAGTGATCCATATCGTTCAATTGTACATCAAGGAGATAATCTCACAGGTGCAGGTGAAGGGGATGATGAACAGATATTTGTTGATTTGAATCGAGTACCTTCAGATGTAGGAGCAATTGTATTTGCTGTAAATATATATGATGCATTTAAGAAAAATCAGCATTTTGGTATGTTAAAAAATGCATTTATTCGAGTTGTTGATTATCAAAGAGGAATAGAACTTTGCAGATTTGACCTGAATGAAAATTATTATAATATGACAGCACTTGTTGCTGGCACACTTGTCAGGAGTAGTGGTGGTTGGGAATTTGCAACAGATGGACAAGCAGCAAGATTAGAATCGTTAGTGAATGTTGTTGCAGCATTTTCATAAGTTATGTGCAAGGAAAATTGAGTATATAACAATAGCTCGCAATATAAAATTTAATCAATATATTTGCGATGAATATAGGAGCTGTTGGAATATTATTAATTTCTAACTGAAAGGAGAATTTATATGGGAATTAATTTACAAAAGGGTCAGAAGATTGATCTTACAAAAGGTGGAGGTGGCTTACGCCAAGTTATGGTAGGACTTGGCTGGGATGAAGCAGAACAACCAAGAGGTTTTTTCGCACCTAAGCCGCAACCGATTGATTGCGATGCGTCCGCTATTTTGTGTGGAGCAAATGGTAGAATTGTTAGCAATGATATCAACCAGTGTTGTGTATATTTTGGAAATTTAAGACATCCTAGTGGGGCTATAGTGCATCAAGGAGATAACCTTACAGGAGAGGGTGACGGAGATGATGAACAGATTATGGTTAATCTTCCGATGGTCCCATCACAAGTAGATAAGATTGTATTTGTGGTAAATATCTACGATGCTTGCAAAAGAAATCAACATTTTGGATTGATTAGAAATGCATTTATTCGCCTTGTTGATATGGATCATCATACAGAGATTTGTAGATTTAATCTTTCAGAAAATTATAATAATATGACAGGGCTGGTTGTTGGAGAGATTTACAGAAAAAATGGTGAATGGAAATTTAATGCAATCGGTCAACCGGTTCAAGAAGCAAGTAGGTTAGATTCATTAATTCAACTTTATAGATAATATGGACAATAGGAGGAAAATAACATGGCAATTAATTTAACTAAAGGACAGAGAGTATCAATTGAAAGTGGTCTTCAGCTTGCGTTAGTAGGTCTTGGATGGGATACCAACCGTTATGATGGTGGTTATGATTTTGACCTTGATGCATCCGCTTTTTTGTTGGGAGAGAACGGAAAACTTATGAGAGATGAAGACTTTATCTTTTATAATAATTTGGAAAGCAGAAATAAGGCCGTAATACATACTGGGGACAATAGAACAGGTGATGGCGATGGTGATGATGAGGTAATTTATATTGACTTTACAAAGGTTCCTAGTGATGTTAAGAAAATAGCAATTTGTGTAACTATAGATGAGGCAGAAGCTAGACGTCAGAACTTTGGTCAGGTTTCAAATGCTTATATTCGTCTTGCAAAGAGAACGGATGAGTTTGATGAGGAGGGTGAGACATTACTAAAATTTGATCTTGAAGAAGAATTCTCGATAGAAACAGCATTAGTAGTTGCTGAATTGTATCAGAAGAATGGGGAATGGAAGTTCAATGCAGTTGCAGCTGGATATCAGGGAGGTCTTGAAGCCATTGTTCGTTCTTTTGGTGGAACTGTTTAATTCAACCATAATACTTGAAGAGCGAGGTGTAATAGATGAAAGAATTTGCGAAAGGACAGAGAATTAAAGTTACTTCAGGAGGAGAACTTGAAGTCATCCAAAAACTTGGCGAAGGTGGACAGGGTGTAGTTTATAAAGTCAAATATAATGGCAAGGAACTTGCGTTAAAATGGTATTTTGGCAACAAATTGAATGATCCAGATAGATTTTATAGAAACATTCAAAATAATATAAAAAAAGGTGCTCCTACAAGTGCATTTTTATGGCCTTTGGAAATCACAGAATACTTTGAAGGAAGTTTCGGATATTTGATGGAATTAAGACCACCTGAATATAAGGATTTTTCTCTGTTTTTACTTGCAAAAGCAAGGTTTTCTAGTATAAGTGCAGTTGTGAACGCTGCACTCTGCATTACGAATGGATTTAGAGAGTTACATAATTCAGGATTCAGTTATCAGGATCTGAATGATGGGAATTTCTTTGTAAATCCTAAAACTGGTGATGTTTTAATATGCGATAACGATAATGTTGCAGAATATGGAGATGCATTAGGCATTGCAGGTAAATGCAGATACATGGCACCAGAAGTTGTAATGGGCAAGAAAAAGCCGGATGTTCATACAGACCGTTTTTCATTAGCAGTTGTATTGTATCTTTTATTGTTCTTGAATCATCCGTTGGAAGGCAAGAAAACTATGTGCCCTTGTCTTACAGAGGAATTAGAACGAAAGTTTTATGGGACGGATCCTGTTTTTGTATGGGATTCGAAAGATGATACAAACAGACCTGTTCGTGGTGTGCATGTAAATGAAATAAAATTTTGGCCTATTTATCCAAAGTTTGTAAGAGATACTTTTGAGGAAGCATTTAGCCATGAAGCAATGGTAGGTGCGGATACACAACACAGGGTAACAGAAAAAAAGTGGCAGGAGGTATTTACTGCATTAAGAGATTGTCTTGCTAAGTGTAGTTGTGGCGGAGAAACATTTATTGATGTAACACAACATACATGCAAGTGTATTAATTGCGGAAAAGATATTCAAAAACCGATGGTTTTGAAAGTAAAAAAGCACAATGTTGTTTTGCAACCAGGAAAATCAGTGTATGCATGCCATGTAGTTCATGATAGTGATGATTTTAAAGAGGCTAAGGGAGACATAATAACAAGCAGACAGGATCCTTCCTTGGTCGGTTTAAGAAATAATTCTGATTTTAATTGGACTGCAATTCTGCCGAATGGTGCATCCAAACCATATTCTAGCGGGCAGGTGATTAAGCTTGGCCGCGGTTTAAGGATTAATTTTGGAAATGGAAACGAAGGCGAAATAATTTAGAATGAAATGGAGGCGAATAAAATGGGCTTATATGATGAAGTAGTAGAAGTCCCTAGAAGAACAATGGTACTTTTCTTTGTTGTTGATACATCGGGAAGTATGACTGGGTCTAAGATTGGTACGGTTAATTCAGCAATTGAGGAAATAGTACCGGAGTTAAAAGATATATCAGAGAGTAATGCAGATGCACAGATTAAAGTAGCTACTCTTGCTTTTTCAACTGGTGCACATTGGATAGATAGTGCTCCTGTGGCAGCCGAAAACTTTAGATGGAATTACCTTGATGCAAGTGGTGTGACGGATTTAGGAGAAGCTTGTCAGCAACTGAATGAAAAATTATCAAGAAATGCATTTATGAGTGATGCTACCGGTTCATTTGCACCTGCGATTTTTCTCATGTCTGATGGAGAACCAACGGATAATTACAAGCATGGATTGGACAAGTTAAAGCAGAACAACTGGTTTAAAAAGGCTATTAAGGTAGCGGTTGCGATTGGTGATGATGCAAATAAAAATGTGCTTGCAGATTTTACTGGAAATATAGAGGCAGTTATTACAGTTCATACTCCGGAAGCACTTAAAAAATGGATTCAATTTGTAAGTGTTCGTGCATCTGAAATTGGAAGTAAGAGTTCCAATGCAAGTACATCCGGCAATTCTGATGGTGGTGCAGAGATTGTAAGTAAACAGGATGAGTTTGTTGAAGAAATAAAAAAGCAGACTGAAACCGATGAAGCTGCAGAGTGGGATTCTTTTGATGACGATGGTATGGTTTGGTAACAGAGAGGAGGCATTTTTATGAATGCAAAATCTTTCAATTTATCGGCTCAAGGTGCCAGTCATATTAAAAAGGATAAGGAATGTCAAGACGCATCAGAAAGTTATTTCGATGAAAAAATGGCAATTGCAATTGTATGTGATGGTCATGGTGGTGATGATTATATGCGAAGTGCTGTGGGTTCTACGCTAGCAGCTGCAGTGGCTAAGAAGAATATTATCAATTTTATGAATGCTATCACTAAGGAACAGTTTTGGAAAAAACCAGAAAATAATATGAAAAATCTGGAGGCAAGTATTATAAATGGATGGAATGAGGCAATATATATGCATTTTGCTCAAAATCCATTTACTGAAGCTGAATTGAGTGGTGTTTCAGAAAAAGCAAGAAAGAAATACACACAGGATGTACGCATAGAGAGTGCATATGGTACAACTATGATTGCAGTTGCAATGACAAAGGAATTTTGGCTTGGAATTCATATTGGGGATGGCAAATGTGTTGCTGTAAATCCAGAAGGAAAATTTGTTCAACCTATTCCATGGGATCCAAAGTGTTTTTTAAATGCAACGACATCCATATGCGACTCTGATGCATTAGAAAGATTTAGACATTTTTATTCAGAAAAGTTACCAGCAGCTGTGTTTGTAGGGTCTGATGGCATTGATGATTGTTTTAGCAATAATGAGCAATTATATAATTTGTATAAAACAATCTTATATTCGTTCGGAACGTCGGAGTTTGAAAATGCAAAGAATGACTTGAGAGACTATCTTCCAAGATTATCAGCGAAAGGCAGTGGAGATGATGTTTCAATTGCAGCAATGTTTGATTTTGACATTGTTCCAGAACTTGAAGTGGTAAAGGATTTCGACAGGGAAAAGGAAAAAGCCCGTGTCGAGGAGAATGCACGTAAAGAAGCCGAAAAGAACGAGGCTGAAAAAAAGCGTGTAGAAGAGGAACATGCTAAATTCCAACAGCAGCATAATGTGCAGACTGGAACAGGAAGAATTATGAAGTTCTGTACAGAATGTGGTGGAAAACTTGTGCCAGGTAAACAATTCTGCCCATCATGTGGTACGAAGATAGAATTAAATATTATTAAGCAAGAGCCACCAAAGACAGGCGATGAAATTCAGGTTCTTTCAATCAATCATGTGGATGTAAAGTCAGAAATGAGAGACAGTATTGAACATAAATCAGAGGATTTCGTAAAAGATACGGGAGACATTTTGGTATTAGACATGGTTGATAATGAATTAACAGATGTTTCTACAGTTACTTCAGATGCAGAAATAGTTAATGGTGGTGCTGATGCGAAGAGTGATACAGAAATGAACTTTTCAGGTATGGCGACAGAAAATGGTGCAGTCGGATTAGCAGATCCGATTGAAAACGCACAAGTAAATTCTTATGATGCTTTGTCTGAAAATGGTTCAAAATGTGATGCTACAGAAACTGATGGAGAAACAAAAATTGATGAAATAGTGTGAGTCTATTCGCAAAGAACAGATATTGAAGTTAAAGTGTGCAGATATATCTCATAGCGGATATATCTGCATCTTTTAATTGGCGGTGAAGAGATGAAGTGTCCTAAGTGTGGGAAGATATGGAGTGAATATAATAGCATAGCAAGTAATACATACATCTGCCCGTATTGTGGAGATAACTTTGCGTCAGATGGTGAAGTTAGAGAAGACATTAGCCAGATTCTTAAAAAATTAGTTAAAGATTTTGGAAAAGATGTATTGTTAGACATAAGCAGAACTAATGCATTGCTTATGGATTATGCGCCGCACTCTGAAAAAGAAAGAAAACTAATAGTAATGGTGATGAAGGAGAGAACTCTTTCTCAATTACTAGGTTTAATTGATAAAACAGAAGATGAGAAGAAATTCGTAATCAATAAGTGTGTAAGGCAGCTTGTGTCAGATATTTGGATTACAGAGGTTGCAGCAAGATATGCAATTACTGTTTTGGCTAATGCTATCGGTTGCTTATCTGGAAATGATTTTGCATTGTTGGACGAGTTATCTGTATCTGTACAAGACAATGCAGCAAATAATAATCAGATGGGTTATGCGACATTGTCAAAAGGAACAGATTTTAAAAATAAAGATGAAATTAGCCAAGCGTTAGAAAAATGTGACAGCATAGGTTTTAAAGCTTTTGCTGCACAACCAATGATTGAAAATATAAATTTACCGGTTTCAATTAAAACGATATATCCAAGAGCTTTCTTAAATTGTACAAATTTACGTTCAATTACATTGCCACATGGAATACAGAAAATTGGAACATGTGCATTTGAGGGATGCTCATCATTGGAGAAAATAAAAACTTCAGATAGTGGAAATTTTAAAGTGTTAGATGGGGTTTTAATTGACAAAAAAGAGAAGAGGACAGTTAGGGCAGAAAACACTGTAAAGAGAGAAAAAATTTCAATTACAAATGGCATTGTTACAATAGCCAAGAGAACATTTGACAGATGTCCTGTAAAGACAATAGTTGTACCAGCTTCTGTCAAGAGAATAGAGAAGAACGCTTTTTTTTTGACTATGAATTTAGAAAGATTTGTAGTTGATGGAAAAAATCAATTTTTTAAATCTATAGATGGCGTTCTTCATGATCGAAGTGGGAAAAAGATAATTAGATATCCTCAAGGAATGACAGGAATTAGCTATTATCTGGAGGATTCAGTTGAAGAAATAGGTTACCAGGCTTTTAGCTGCTCAAAAAATCTTCAAGCGATTACGTTTACCAGTACTCTCAAAGAAATTGGAAATAAAGCATTTGAATTTTGTAATAATCTTGAAAATCTTATTCTTCCGGGGAGCGTAGAGGTAATTGGAGAGAGAGCATTCCAGTATTGTGGAAAATTGCGAAGTGTGATGCTATCTAGAAGCATTATTGTTATTGGAGATTGTGCATTTTACAATTGCTTGGCCCTAGACACGATTAGTGTCCCTGAAAGTGTTGAGAAGATTGGAAATCTTGCATTTGCAAATTGCATTAATTTGAAAAGTGTAATAGTACAAGATAATATATCGTTTATTGGAGATGGAGCCTTTGTTGGATGTCCCGAGATTGAAGTCTCCATAAAGAATAATGAATATGTTGAAAGGTACTGCAAATCAAGAAATATAACATATAAGAAGATTTAGTGTATTGAGATGATTCTGTTATTATCATTAATGTAAATAATCATTTCGTCATTCAGTCGGAAGGTACAGAGTGGGCTGAACCGCCGAATGGCGTATGAAATCATGGAATGTGTGAAGGCAAGAAAGCAAAGCAATTCACTTGGTACAAATACATGAAAAACCTACCGAGAAATGTTTTTTAACCTTGTGTATAATAATAGGAAGGTTGAGGAATGCCATTTTGCTGAGCGATGTGTTTTAATTACAGAAAAGGTATCAAAGCATTATGAAGGTCGGCATAATGGTTACAGCCCGGTACAAAAATTTATACATTGATGGTTCCAGATGGTGGAGCTATGAGTAACGCTATTAATATGACAAATAACCCATAAGGAGACGGGATAATGAGAGAAGATGTTAGAGAAGCTAATGTGGTAATGGCAAAATGTAAATCAGCAAAGAGGCCTTTCGGTATTCGTATAGAGAAACGAACAAATAATGTTTGGTATTGTACATGGGCATTTAAGCTTTCTGAACAGGCCGGAAGTAATGAAGGATATGGTAGTGCAATGATATCTGGGCGTGTAGAGGTAGATCCAGAATATCCGGGGTGTCCATATTGCGGAGGTACTGGTTGGGTAAGTTGCGGTAACTGCGGAAAACTAACTTGCTATAATGGAGAAGAACATACGTTCACTTGCACATGGTGTGGACAGAGTGGTGAGTTACAGTCTGCTGAAACCTTTGATTTAAGCGGAGGCGGTTATTAGTTTTTAACATTATTGCAACGCTTCATATTGCCTATGGTGGAACAATTAACTGAATAGAGTTTTTAAATTGGACAAAGTTTATATGAAATATGTAGGTTGATAAAATGGAGGAATGACTAATGAAATTTAGATTAGTTGGGTCAACGGTTCCTGCGGTCGAAGTCTTCTTTGAACAAGCAGGAGAAGAAATGATTACTCAGTCAGGTGGAATGTCTTGGATGTCAGAAGGAATAGCAATGTCTTCTGATACCAATGGCGGATTGCTGTCAGGTTTAGGAAGAATGTTTGCAGGTGAAAGTATTTTTATGGCGCGATATAGAGCGCAGCAAGCGGGCACAACGATTGCTTTTGCTTCAACAGTACCAGGAAGTATTCTGCCCATTAAGATGAAAGATCATCCAAATGGTTTGATATGTCAAAAAGGTGCTTTTTTGTGTTCTCAATCGACAGTTAATTTAGAGGTTACTTTTTCTAGAAAATTCTCATCAGGATTGTTTGGTGGCGAAGGGTTTATCCTTGAAAAATTAACAGGTAGCGGGGCAGCATTTTTAGAAGTTGATGGAGATGTTGTTGAAAAGGAATTAAAACCGGGAGAGGTTATCAAAATTGATACTGGTAATGTTGTAGCATTTCAAAATGGAATGCCGTATGATGTTGAAATGGTACAGGGATTTAAAAATATCTTATTTGCAGGAGAAGGATTATTTCTTACAAAAATTACTGGACCTGGAAAGGTGATTCTTCAAACACAAAATATTAAGGATTTCGCTGGAGTGTTATCAAGATTTATGCCGACAAATTCCAGGTGATAATGACTATGAGAAAAAGGTGTACAAAAATTGAAAAATGAACGATATTATTATAGCATAATGTCTCCTTATGAACAGAAGGCATATAAGATGATTTATGATGGCTTGAAAATGCGAGCTTTAAATATTGTTGTATCATTAAAACTCAGATCGAATCAGGTGCAAGAGATTTACCTAAAAGTCTTGTATGACAATCCGTTATTTTTTTATGTGAATCAAACGGTTATTAAGATGACCGGCGAACCTGGTTATTGGATTCTTCTTCCAGAGTTCTTGTACGCTAATAAAGAAATAAATGAAATCACAAAGCAGATTCGAAAAGTGGTTGATAAAGTAGCTATTAAAGCTAACACTCTTAAGTCTAATGAGTTTAAGCTCGAGAAATATTTACATGATTTAGTGGTTAAGAGTGTTGCTTATGATTATGATTCACTACAGCAGGAAGATTGTTTTGATGCACATTCAATTGTAGGGGCATTTTTACATAATAAAGCAGTATGCGAAGGTATTGCAAAAGCGTTTAAACTTCTATGTAATGAATTTGGCATTAAATGTATTGTTGTTTTAGGAAAAACAGATAAAGAAGGAGATTTTTCTGGTGATAAATATCATGCATGGAATTTGGTTAAAATTGGAGATGAATCATATCATGTAGATGTTACTTGGGACAATATGTATGATACAGATATTCATCATATCAGTTATGACTATTTTAATGTGACAACCAAAGATATATTAAAAGATCATCAACCAATAGGAGGGCCTTTGCCGCTATGCGATTCAACCAGACTGAACTATTTTTATAGTACAAAAAGTTTTGTAAGTACATATTCAGAGATTGTTGAGTTGATATATACAAGGTTTAATGCGAAAGAGATTATGTTTAAGGCGAATACAGACAAAGGAGAATTTCAGAGAATAGACGAACTAAAGGAAAAGACAGCTGCAGCAATTATGCATGTTATGTTCATAAGAGGCAAAACAAAGCCGTTTGTGCTTATGTTTAATGAACTTCATAATATTGCGAAGGTCGTATTTGTGCCTAAAGAACTGAAAAAAATAGATTTAAAGAAATATTAAGATAGCGAAAGTAAAGCAAGGAGAGTTGTTTATGGTAAGGATATGGTTAAATCATTGGTTTAGTACAGCATACAACATTATTAATTTGATTAAAGCGGATGAGCAAGATTTTTATATTATTGGTACAAATGATAATGAGTACGCCGTATATAAAACAGTCTGCGATGAGTGGTATGTGGAACCTGTTTTCAAAGATGAAGAGTATGTGGAATATTGTCTTTCATTTTGTAAGGAGCATTCTGTGGACATATTTATGCCTAGAAGAGGAATGCTTGCAATTAGTAAGAATAAGTCTCGTTTTGAAAATATAGGCGTAAAAGTTATGGTTGATGATTTTGAAATAGTAAACATATTGAATCATAAGACCGAAGCGTATGAACTTTTTACTGATAAGCAAATTGGATTTGTTCCAGATTATAGAACGGTTACGAATGTTAAAGATTTTTTAGCGGCTTATGAATTCCTTCTCTATAAGTATAAGCAAGTATGCTTCAAATTTATTAAGGATGAGGGCGGAAAAAGTTATAGGTTGATTGATAATAACAGAAATGGGTACACAGCATTATTTAAAAAACAGAATACTAGAATGACACTGGATGATGTTGTGGCAGCTCTGACGGAAAGGGAAGAGTTTTTTCCTATTATTGTAATGCCATTTCTATCTGGAAATGAGGTAAGTGTTGATTGCTTAAAGACCGATAGCGGTATTGTAATGCTTCCAAGAGTAAAAGATTCCACTAGAGTTGAAAAAATAAAATATGATTCAAAGATTCTTGAGATGTGTGAGGATTTCTATGAAAAAATTGGTTTGGAGTATCCTTGCAATATTCAGTTTAAATATCTTGATGGCATACCATATTTCCTTGAGATTAATACAAGAATGTCTGGAGGAATTCAAATGTCTTGTTTGGCTAGTGGAGTTAATATTCCTAATCTAGCTGTTAATAAAATGTTAGGAAGAAAAAAGGGATGGCATAATGATAAACAAGAAAAATGTATTTCGCAGGTAGAAGTGCCACTGATTGTATAAGGGAGCAATAGAATGTGTTCATTGTTTTCTTATTATTGTTTTTTTTAGTGGGTAACATTATCGGTTGAGTATAATGCTTCAAAAGAGCATATATAATACTGGAAACATCTGGAATATTTTTACTAGAATATTTTTACTAAATGAAATAGAGGTAGAAGATGATAACTTTATTTTCTGACTTGGATAATACATTAATTTTTTCACATAGAAAGGAATATAACGAGGAGAAGATACTGGTCGAATACATTGATGGCAAAGAACAGAGTTATATATCTGCGAAGTTGGCACAATTTTTGAAAGAATGTAGTAATATCTCCTTGATTCCGATTACAACAAGAAGCTGTGAACAATATAAAAGAATTTTTGTTTTGCCGGATATGCTTCATGAACAACATGCTCTTACCTGCAATGGGGGAGTTCTTTTGATAGATGGTGTGGTCGATGAAGAATGGTTGACAGACAGTAATCAACTTAGTCAAGATCAATCCATAGAAGTACAAAAGATTTTAAAAAAAGTTCGAGAAGATAGTAAGGCAAAAAAAATAAAAGTTCTTCAGAATTTTATGTTTTATTTTACTTGTGACGAGGTTGATGAGTATTATTCAGAAATAAAAGGAAACGCAAATCTTGAGAATGTATATATAGGTAAGGATTCAAGAAAAATTTATGTTATTGCATCAATAATCAACAAAGGTGTAAGCGTTGAAAGATATATACATAGGTTTGGAATTAAGAATTATTTTACTGCAGGTGATAGCGAATTTGATGTTTCCATGTTAAATCTTAATACGATAGCTATAGCAAGTGCAGATTTAACAGGTCGTTTAAATAATGAAAATGTATTATATTCTGAATGTGAATGGCTATTTCAAGATATCAATAAATTAATTAAATGTGTAATCGAGGAAAAAGATGATTAAGGACTCAGAAATTAAATATAGTGTTGGAGCACTTATGTATTCGCCAGCTAGTAATAAAAAAATAGCTGAGGCGGTAATAAATGAAAAATATGGAAAACAATACTCGTTGGCATTCTGCTTGGAGGATACCATATCGGATTATTGTGTTGAAGAAGCGGAACAACAATTAATTAGTTCTATAAAGATAATTTTTGAAGGAAGAAAAAAGAATAATTTTTATTTGCCTAAAATATTTATTCGAGTAAGAAGGCCAGAACAAATAAGTCGGTTGTTTAATGAACTTGAAGTTGAGCAAGATATATTGTGTGGTTTTATTATACCTAAATACTCTGTAGAAAATGCGGCTGATTATAATAGGCAGATTCTCCGTATGAATGAGGTTTCTAAAGATAAAAAATACATGATGCCTATCCTCGAAAGCGGTAATATTGTTGATTATGTCGCTCGACGAGAGATATTGATAGAAACAAAAAAATATATAGATGATATTTCGGACTATGTTTTGAATGTTAGAGTCGGGGGAAATGATTTTTCTAATCATTTTGCGGTGAGAAGACATTATGATGAAACTATTTATGATATTTTACCGATTGCGAATATCTTGTCAGATATCATAACGGTCTTTGGAAGAGAGTATGTTGTATCGGGCCCGGTTTGGGAATTTTTTTCAAGTGATAATAATGAATGGAAATGTGGTTTGGAAAGAGAAATGAGATTAGATAAATTAAATGGATTTGTTGGTAAAACAGTTATACATCCAAATCAGATTCCAGTAGTTAATGAGGTGTTGAAAGTTTCAAAAAAGGATTATCAGGATGCACTTAGTATTTTGGGGTGGAATCAAAGCAATATATTACAGGTAAGCAAAAGTGTTGATGGAGAAAGAATGAATGAGATAAAAACACATGGTAATTGGGCACTTAAGATGATTACATTGGCAGAAATATACGGGCTAAATTAGCAGAAGGAGGCAAAGCATAATTTGAAAGAATATACGATAGACGAGTTGGTCACTGTAGCTAAGAGAGAAAATAATTTAAAGAGACCATACTTATATGTTAATCCAATTCAAGGAAAACATATTCCAGTGACACCGCATAAAGTGCTTAATCTTTTTAAATATATGGGAGATATTTTACAAGAAAAATATCCATATGAACAGATATTAGTAATAGGATTTGCTGAAACAGCAACTGCTGTTGGTGCTGGAATTTCGCGTTTTGCCAATAATGTTAGGTGGTGTATGCAAACTACCAGAGAAAAATATGAAGATGCAGAATATTTGTATTTTACGGAATCCCACAGTCATGCTACTGAGCAAAGTTTAGTGCTTAATCAACTGCAAATGGTATTGGAATCTGCAGATAGAGTTGTTTTTGCGGAGGATGAGGTAACAACAGGAAATACCATTTTTAAATTAATTTGTTCGATAAGGGAAAATTACCCTGGTATAAATGTAAAATATACAATACTTTCGATTCTTAATAGTATGACTAATTATAGAATAAATGAATTGCAGACGGAGAAAATAGACTGCTTATATGTAGATAAAATTCCTTTTGAATATAAAATCAATTCGATTAATCAGTATAGTTATTTGGAAAGTGATAATGAGATATATCAAAAGAAAATTATTATTGAGCCACACAGTGTTTATAGCATGAATTTTCGTTATGTACATAAATGTCATGATTATCATAATGCAGTTGATAAATATGTGAAATGTATTTTGTCAAAATGGGATTTGAGTATGTATAATAAAATTTTAGTTTTAGGGACAGAAGAATTTATGTTTCCACCATTGATGGTTGCAAATAAAATTGAAGAGAATTTTCCTGAAAAAGAAATAAAGTTTCATGCTACAACAAGAAGTCCTATATTAGTTAGCGAAGCCGATAATTATCCATTAATTAAGCGTAATAAATTGATAAGTTTTTATGATGAAAATAGAGTGACATATGTTTATAATTTGAAGGACTATGATTTGGCAATTGTGTTGTCAGACTCTAAGAATGTCTCCCAAAGAGCTGTGGAAGCTCTTTTAGGAGCATTAAATAGAGCAGGTTGTGATGAAGTAATATTTGGAAAGGGGTAAACAAGAAGTTTACTACGGTAATGATAATATGAGAAGTACTTTTCTATCGGAGGATGTTGAATTACTTTTGAAAGACATTAGTGGTATGGTAGCGCCGTTACCAACGGAAGAAAGAGAAAAGAGAATACAAAGTGGAGTACATTATTGCGAGATGCTTCCTTTAGAATATAGGCCTTCATCAATGTATATTACAATTTATGAAAAAGCGTTAGATGTATTTTCTAAATCTACTGCTGAAGCAGTTGGACGAGTTTCACAAAAAATATGGAAGAAAATAGGAAGAAATGTTGCGATTATTTCACTTGCAAGAGCAGGCACACCTGTAGGTATTCTTATCAAAAGGTATATTAAACAAAAATATCAAGTGAATGTGCCGCACTATTCTATTTCGATAATAAGAGATCGGGGGATAGATAAGAATGCAATGAAATACATTCTTTCCAAACACAATCCTAAAGACATAATTTTTGTAGATGGTTGGGTTGGTAAAGGTGCTATATTTGGAGAATTAAAAAAAGAATTAAATGATTTTTCTGAAATACAGGCAGAGCTTGCAGTACTAGCTGATCCAGCAAATCTAACTGATTTATGTGGAACACATGAGGATTTGTTAATTCCAAGCTCTTGTTTAAACAGTACAGTATGCGGATTGATTAGTAGAACTTTTTTGAGAAGTGATATCATAGGAAAAAATGACTTTCATGGGGCTGCATATTATGAGGAATTGGTGAATGAAGATAGAACATATGAATTTATTTCAACAGTGGAAAAATTTTTTAACCTGCAAGATTATCGTGAGGTGAAAAATGTAAATCTGGAGATGAATGGTTTAGAAGAAGTAAGAATGTTAGCGGAAAAATATGGTATTCAAAATATTAATTTTATAAAGCCTGGGATCGGAGAGACAACAAGAGTTTTATTGAGAAGAATTCCTTGGAAAATTCTGATTTCTAGGGACCATTTAACTTCAAATGAGTTGGAACTGGTATATCAATTAGCCAAGGAAAAAAGGGTTCCGATTGAAATAACCAATCTGTATAATTACAAGTGTTGTGGTTTGATAAAAAAAATATCCGATGTCTAGATACATAGAAGCATCTTTTCAGACGATGATTAAATTGGATAATTTCTAAGTTGACAAAAAGGCAGGTGATTCCGATGGGTGAAAAATATGCAAAAAATGCACGTACGCTTGATATGTACGAGCGGCTGCGTGAGGGAAAGAGCATTCGAAAATGCGAGGAAGCCCAGCGGTTTGGTGTCGATGAACGGTCGATTCAAAGAGATATCGATGATATCCGGGCCTTTTTGGATGAGCGACAGATGCAGGGAGATGGGCGGCAGGTAATTTATGACCGCGCAAAAAAAGGATTTGTTATGGAAGGACAGGAAGCCAGTACCATGTCAAATAGTGAAATATTGGCGGTTGCCAAAATCCTTTTGGAAAGCCGGGCATTTTCGGGCAGAGAAATGACTGATGTTTTACAAAAAATGGTAGATGGATGTGTGCCGCGGCAGAATATGAAAGTAGTTTCAGAACTTATTTCCAATGAGTCATTTCACTATGTGGAATTGAAACATGGCGGATGTGTGGAAGAAAAATTGTGGCAGATTGGCATGGATATCAAAGAGCATAATCTTTTGAAGATCCGGTATCAGCGTTTGGATGCATCAGAACAGCCGGTGGTGCGTGTGGTTGAGCCGGTGGCAATTTTATTTTCAGAGTATTATTTTTATCTCAACGCGTACATTGTGGAGCACACGAAAAATGGAAAGTATGAGAGAAATTACGATTATCCGGCGATATTCCGGCTGGACCGCATCTTGGATGTGGTGGAAATGGGAGAGAAGTTTCCGATTCGCTATAATAGCCGGTTTGAAGAGGGCGAATTTCGCAAACGCGTGCAGTTTATGTACCCGGGAGAACTGATGAAGGTCCGATTTTATTACCGAGGCGTAAATGTAGAGGCGGTTCTTGACCGGCTGCCGACGGCGCGTGTTGTGTCGCATACCGCGGGAGAATGGCTCGTCGAGGCTGAGGTGTACGGAAAAGGAATGATGATGTGGCTTTTGAGCCAGGGCGAAAAGATTGAGGTCGTCTCGCCGACTGCCTTTCGGGAGGAAATGGTGGACAAGCTGCAGAAGATGTTGGGAAATTACAGATGAGGAAGTTTTAGGTGGCGGAAAAAGAAAAATCACTTGCATTTGAGAGTGTACTATGTTATACTGTCGAAAAGCAAGTGATTTTTAGTCTAGTATAAAATAAGTAAAAGAGTCGAATAAGTTGGTATATCATTCTTGCTTTAAATTCCAGAAAACAATTACAAAGCAGGAGTGAAACGAATTAGGGAAAGTGAAAGTTTTTTCATTACAAAACTCCTGCTAAACACACAGAAGGGAGATTTTGAATGAAGAAAAGAACAAAAACAAAAACGAAAACGCAGCCGGTAGTGATACGAAATTACAGGGACACTTTATTCCGTATGCTGTATCGGAACAAAGTGAGGTTACTGTCGCTATTTAACGCAGTCAATGGGACGCATTATGACAATCCGGATGACCTCACCATTACTACATTGGAGGGTGTATTATATCTGGGAATGAAAAATGATGTATCTTGTATCATTGATATGATGATGCAATTGTATGAGCATCAGTCGACAGTTAATCCAAACATGCCATTGCGCA